>Ga0209006_10001399_pt1 | contig 21906 bp, 22 predicted proteins | sample JacPin_JW_Ref_O2_FD_188567 | JGI IMG/M metagenome (GOLD analysis project Ga0209006, IMG submission 188567) | Forest soil microbial communities from Algoma, Ontario, Canada - Jack Pine, Ontario site 1_JW_Ref_O2 (SPAdes) (version 2) | ecosystem: Environmental > Terrestrial > Soil > Boreal... | reverse complement strand
GGGACGTCCGAGAGATAGATCATGCGCGGCATGGCAGGTAGCGTGCCCGGTTTCATATGATATATTCATTTTCGGCATGAATGATCGGCTCCAACAACTCACGCTCTTTGTCCGCACGGTGGAGACCGGCAGCTTTTCAAAGGCGGCCCGCGAATTCGGGCTGTCGCAGCCTTCCGTGTCCCGCACGATCGCCGCGCTGGAGGATCGTCTCGGCGTCAAATTGCTCGTCAGGACCACTCGTCAGCTTTCCCTCACTAATGCGGGCGAGGCCTTGCTGAGGCGGGCGCGCGAGGCTTTGGCGGGGATCGACGACGCCGAAAACGCAGCGCGCGGCGCCGATCGCCTTTCGGGATTGCTGCGGGTCGCGCTGCCGATGACCTTCGGCGCCCGGCAGATCGTCCCGCTTCTGCCGGCCTTCCTCGAGAACCATCCGCAGCTCCGGATCGAACTGATGATGTCCGATCGCTACGAGAATCTGATCGCCGAGGGCGCCGATCTCGCGCTGCGGCTTGGCGACCAGCCCGATTCCAGTTTCGTGATGCGCAAGCTCGCCAGCGCGCGGCGCCTGTTCGTCGCCTCGCCTTCCTACCTTGCCCGCCGCGCGGCGCCCCGGACCATGGCCGATCTCGCCGGTCATGAGCTGATCGGCGGCCCGTCCGATTCCGGCGATCGAAATTGGGTCGCGCGCCGCGCCGGCGTGAATGAGGTGCAGGCGGTGGAAGCCCGTATCCGGACCGGCTACGCTGCGGGCGTTGTCGCCTGTGCGGCGGCCGGCCTTGGCATCGCCACCGCGTCGGTCTGGATGTGCCGCGAAGAGCTCGCCTCCGGCGCGCTGGTCGAGATACTCGCCGATTATCGCCTCGATCCGGTCGCCGCTTTCGTCCTGTTCCCGGCAGGGCGCCGGCCCTCGCAAAAAGCGCGCGCCTTCAGCGACTATCTGGAGGGCGCGCTGGCGCGAATCGAGGCGTAACCGCGCCTTTTCCGGGGCGCGGCTTGCCTTTCTTCGCGCGCTGGCCATAATGAGGACGTTGGGGGGTGACGCATGATGTTGCGTCTCGCGACACTCGTGGGCCTAGGGCTCTTTGGCGCCGTACAGGCGACGGCCGAGGAATTGTCGCCGCTTATCCTGCATCCTGCGGCGCATGAGCGCTCCAGCGAGATCGGCCTGGCTTCGTGGTATGGCAGCGAGTTTCACGGCCATGCGACAGCTAATGGCGAAATCTTCGACATGGGCTCGCTTACGGCGGCGCATCGCACAATGCCGCTGCCGAGCTATGCGCGCGTCACCAATCTGCGCAACGGTCGTTCGGTGATCGTGCGCGTCAACGATCGCGGGCCATTCGTCGGCGGCCGCATGCTCGATGTCTCGGCGCGCGTCGCCAACCTGCTGGAATTCAATCGTACCGGCGTCACCAAGGTCCGTCTCGATTATATCGGCAAGGCGCCGCCGGCCGGATCCGACGGGCCGTCGCTGCTGGCGAGCCTGCAGAAGAACGGCGTCCCGGCCGCCGTCAAGCCGACATTAGCCGCCGCGAGCCCTGCGCCCGATTCAGGCGCGACCATGATCGCGCGCGCGTTCGAACATTCGCTGACGGATGCGCCGTCGCCAACCGCGCTGCGCTTCGCGCCCGATGAGGGCGAGACCGTTATTGCGCGCGCCGTCGAACATACGCGCGCGATCGAACTGACGCCCGTCGTCGCCGCCGCGCATCCGGCGCCCGTCGCGGCCGACACGATGGTCGCGCGCGCCGACGACGAGCGGCCGGCCGCCGAAGCCCCTTCGCCCTATGGCATATTGATCGCCTATCCCTTCATCGTCCAGATCGCGCCGCTGCTGAGGGGCACGACGTCGCAGTGATCAACGAACCCGGCGGTCGGATCGTGTCCCCGATGAGCGCGCGACCGTCTGAGATCTATGAGCGCCATCCATTTGAGATGAAGCAGTCGTCGCGGGATGCCGCCTCGCCGCGGTAAACGAGGAGGCGACGCGCCGGGGCAAATCGTCAGTTGCTGACGCGCAAGCGCTGATCGGGCATCGCTTGCAGGGTCTTGATGATCTGATTGGTTGGCGCGCTATTGGCGCAAAGGCCGGTTGCTGTTTCGCCGAAGTCAACCAGGCTGTGATATTCGGGCGTCGGCGCCTTTTCGAGCGGCAACAGCCATGCTGGCAAATTGCGCTTCTTCAGGCCGTCGAAATAGAGCTGCTGGGTGAAGAAATAGACATTCTCGTCGCGGGGATCGCCAATCACGAAAATGCGCTGGTCCCCAGCGGTCTGGATTTTGCCGATATCCGAATAAGGGTCGAGGTTGACCGGGCTGTCTGCTCCCGGCGAATGATGAGCGGTGAGATAGGCGCGAAAGTTCGCCGCGCCTGACGAGATGATGGCGCAGCGAAGGTCCGTGCGCTCTGTCAGCATTTGCGCCACCAGCGTGCCGCCGCCGCTATGGCCTCCCAAGGCCCACGATACCACGCCATAACGCGCCTTCAGCGCGTCCAGGAAGGCATTGATCAGCTTTCCCTCGATAACGCGGCTCCGCATGGTGAAGTGCCGGCCGGCGCTGCCGTAGCTGCCGGGACGGGCGAGGAAGATGAAGGGTACGCCAAAGCGTTGCGACAGTTCGCGCTCCTGATCCACCATGGCGTTCACGCCAAGGTCCTTCATGTGCTTGTCGGCGGGGCCTTCGTGTTTGCCCATGACGTCGCCATGCAGCCAGCCGGCTACGACAGGATTGGGGCCAGGCGCGGGCTTCAGGCCGGAGGCGTAGTAGCGCAGGCAATATCCCTCGCCATCAACCTGGACCCAGGCCCCCGTTTCCTGTCTCTCAAGATCCGCGCATCTGTCGCGAGGGATCGTAATCCCGCCGACTGCAGCGGCTGGATCGAACATCTCACCGCTGCGTAGCGATTGGGCGGAAACGGTTGCGGCGCCGCAAGCGATCACAAAGCCAGCAACGACAAAAGCAGAGGTAGGAAAACATTTGCGGGTCAATTATTCTCTCACATAATTCGAGGGCGGGCGATCAATCGCGCGCGTGTCTCAAACAATGCGGGCAGAATCTTGACCCGATGTGAGCGTGAAGCCCTTCGATACAATCGGAGTCGAGCTGGATACTGAGATCACCGGACCGCGGTCGAACGCGTCAGGCGATGACGGACGCGATGTGAGCGCGGGTTTCCCACCCTCCTAATGCACGGTCGTTCGAAGGTACGAATCCGGTAGTAGTACTCCGCCTTTTGCACATCCTGAACGTCATGCCCGGCCTTATGCCGCGGCTGTCCGGTTCGGCAATACAGGTTGCAAAATCTAAGTCGTCCACAACTTTCGCGCGTCTTGCCCGGGCTTGTCCCGGGCATCCACGCCGTGCGGAAGCCGCCAACTTCAAAAGTTTCTTGCAACGGCGCGGCGTGGATGGCCGGGACAAGCCCGGCCAAGACCAGAGAGGTTCTTGTTCCCTTCAGACTTTCTCGCGTGACGGGACTTTCTCGCTCAACCCAAGCCCGGCCATGACGTCAGAGGGCAGCGCACGAGGGGGAAGGCGCCCGCGGTGGCAGGCATTGCCGCTCGCGTTTAGTGCGGCTCCCACTTCGCCGGGACATAGCTGCGCATCTTGCCGGGGTTGAGCAATCCGTAGGGGTCAACCTCCGCCTTGAAGCCGAGCTGGTCGGCGTCGGCGCGGCGGTAGCGGCTGCCGTCCTCCAAAGTATAGACATGCGGATTGGCGATCATCACGCCGGCGGCTTCATAGGCGGCGATGATTTCATAGAGCCGTTCGCGGTTTTTGTAGCGCACGATCGGCAGCGCGCTGGCGGTGACATGGCCGGCGTAGCGGGAGAATTCGAGGTGGTGGAGAACCTCGTCGCCGAAAGCCGCGACCATTTCCTTGACCAGCGGCACCAGCCGGTCATGCGGGAACAGACATTGCAGGTAGGTCACGCTGCGGTCGCGTTTCAGCATGTGCAGCGTGGTGTGGTTCCAGCAATATTCGTAGAGCGGCGTTTCGCCTGGGCCTTCGCTGTTCGGCGCTTCATAGGTGATGGCGCCGCGCCCGGCGAGCGCGACGTGGAAGCTCTCCAGCGACGGCGCCGCGATCATCGCGATCAGCAGGCTCTTGCCCGGTGGACAGGCGGCGCCGAGTTCGCGAAAGTCGGCGGGGATCGGCCATGTGATCGGCGTCAGCAACTTTTTGACGATGCCGTCGGACATTGCGATCTGGCGGCCGATCTCGACCGACTCAAAAAAATCGTCGAAGGCGACGATGACGTCGATCCATTCCCAGGCCGGCGCCAGCGGCATTTCAAGCTCGGTGATGAGGCCGGTCGAGCCGAAGGCGCGGTTGATCTTCTGCGTCGCCGCGCCGCGTAGTTCGATAATGCGCGGCTCGCGCTCGAGCGTGACGACGCGCGCGGCGAGAATATTGCCGGGATCGCGCAGGCCGCCGTAAGTGATCGAGCCGACGCCGCCCGAGCCGCCGGCGACGAAGCCGCCGATCGTCGCGCTGCGCTTGGTCGAAGGATGCATGCGCAATTCCCAACCCGAGGGGCGCAAGGCGGCGTCGATGTCGTGCATTTTGGCGCCGGCCTCGACGCGCAGCACGCCGGGCTTGCTCCACAGGATGCGATTCATCGCAGAGAAGTCGATCAGCACGCCGCCATGCAGGGGAACCGCCTGGCCGTAATTGCCGGTGCCGCCGCCGCGCGGCGTCAGCGCCACATTATGCCGGGCGCAGGCGCGGGCGACGCGGATGACGTCTTCCTCGCTGCGCGGCGTGACGACGACATCGGCCGATTTGCCGGTCAGCTCGGCGTTGAGGATTGGACTGTACCAGAAGAAGTCGCGCGAGCGGCGGCGCACCGAGGTCGGCTCGGTGACGATGGGTACGTCGCCGATGTCGGCGAGCACGGCTGCGACCGGCGCAGGAAAATCATCGCGTTCCCGCTCATCAGCAGCGGCCACATTCGTCTCCTTCATCAATGGCCAGCGCCGAGGCGGCGGCGCGCCTCAGCCGGCGATTCTGGCGGCCGCCGGCTGTTTGTCGAGCGCGGTGAGAACGCGCAGGCGCGACAATTCGAGGAGTCGGCGCATCGCATCGGAGGCCGCCTCGCCGCGCCTCGCAAGAATGGCGCCGAGGACGGCCTCATAGGGCTCCATCTCCATCGCCGGCCGGCCGGGGCCTTTCTGGGTCAGCGCGAAGGAGACGCGCAGGGCGGTCTTGACGGCGCCGCCGATCGTCACGAACAGGCCGTTATGGGTGGCGGCGATGATGGCGAGGTGGAAATCAGTTTCGGCGCTGGCCGCCAAAGCCGGCGTCTGCAATGTCGACAGCATGTCGGCATAGCAGCGATGGATCAGTTCGAGATCGTCCTTGGCGCCGTCGCGCGCGGCGAGATAGCAGGCGCGCGGCTCGAAACATTGGCGCATCTCGTAAAGGTCCTCGACGATGCGATTGTCGAACTGGGCGTTGAGGCGCCATGACAGAACGTCGGGATCGAGCAGGTTCCAGTTGACGAAGGGCAGCACGCGGGTGCCGACTTTCGGGCCGACTTCAAGCAATCGTTTGGCGGCGAGGTTTTTCACCGCCTCGCGAATGGTCGAACGGCTGACGCCATAGGCCTGGCACAATTCGCTTTCGATCGGCAGGGAATCGCCGGGGGCGAATTCGCCCGACACAATGCGCGTGCCGATGATGCGCGCGACCTGGGCGCTCATCGTGCTGACCGAATTGTTTCGCTCAAACATTTTCTCCCCCGGCGCGAAGCCTTATGCGACTCTTGACACCGCCGCTATCGATTTGTAACGTCTATTCATCTTATCATAGACAATCAAAAATACGAACAGGGCGGAACGACATTGAGTTCAATCGAGATTGACAGGGTCTCGAAGCGATTCGGCTCGGTCGAAGTCATTTCCGAACTCTCGCTCCGCATCGAATCGGGTGAATTCATTGCTTTTCTCGGCGCTTCCGGCTGCGGCAAGACCACGCTGCTGCGCATGATCGCCGGCCTCGAGGCCATCAATTCCGGGCAAATCCGCATCGGCGGCGAGCGCGTCGACCATCTGCCGCCGGGCGCGCGCGGCGTCGCCATGGTGTTCCAGCATTACGCGCTTTATCCGCATATGACGATCTACGAGAACATGGCGTTCGGGCTGAAGAACATCGGCGTCGCCTCGGCGGCGATCGACCAGCGCATTCGGCAGGCCGCAAAAATCCTCGAAATAGAGCCGCTGCTGGCGCGCAAGCCCGGCCAGCTCTCCGGCGGCCAGCGCCAGCGCGTGGCGATCGGGCGGGCGCTCGTCAAGGACCCCAAGGCGTTCCTGTTCGACGAGCCTCTGTCCAATCTCGACGCTGCGCTACGCGTCCGCACCCGCGTCGAGCTCGCCCGTCTCCATCAGCAGACGCGGGCGACAACGATTTTCGTCACCCATGACCAGGTCGAGGCGATGACGCTGGCCGGGCGCATCGTCGTGATGAACGCGCGCAGAATAGAGCAGATCGGCACGCCCATGGAAATCTACGGACGCCCGGCGAGTGAATTTGTCGCGCGTTTCGTCGGCTCGCCGCCGATGAATTTTCTGCCGGTCAGCGTGGCGGACCAGGGCGCCGCGGCGCTCATCACGCTGGCCGGCGGCGTCGAACTGCAGACCTATATCGCGCGCGAGGATTTGCCGTCGGCTGGGCCGATGCGGCTCGGCATACGCGCGGAAGCCATTCGCCTTGACGCCGAGGGCGCGCTGCCCGGTACGGTCGAAGTCGTCGAGCGACTCGGCGATCGGACCCATTTGCACGTGCGGCTCGCCGATGATTCCACTTTGATCGCCGAGGATGTCGGCCATAGCCGCGCGGCGCCGGGCGACAGCGTCAAGCTGCGCGTCGATCCGGGCCAGGCGCATCTCTTCGACTCGGAGGGCCGCGGCTATCGCGCCAAAGCGGAGGCGGGCCGATGACCGCGACCGCCGAGCGCGCCGCCGTTTCGCGCCGGGCGCAGGCCGGCGGCGCGCGCATCGGGGCGGACTGGCGCAATGGTCTGTTCATCGCGCCGTTCCTGATCATCTATTTCGGCATGCTGGTCTATCCGCTGTTCCGCGGCATGTGGGTCAGCCTGCAGGAATTCGACATGTTCGATCAATCGGCGAGCTTCAAAGGCCTCGCCAATTTCAAACGCCTGCTCGGCGACGCGATTTTCCTCGGCACGGTGCGCAACACTTTCCTGTTCGTGCTGATGACGGTTCCCGCTTTCGTCATCATCGGCCTCGTGCTGGCCCTGGCGCTCAATCGCGAAGGGCGCACGGGCGCAACGCTGCGCGCGGTGTTCTTCGGCGCTTCGGTGCTTTCCGTCACCATCGTCACGATCATCTGGAAGATCATGTATCTGCCAAATATCGGGCTGATCTCGCATGTCCTCGCATTGTTCGGCATCGCCCCTATCCCGTTTCTGACCAATCAGGATCTGGCGCTCCCGGCGATCGCCGCCACCACGGTCTGGTGGATCATCGGCCTGCCGATGATGCTGTTTCTGGCGGCGCTGCAACAGATTCCCGGCGATCTCTACGAAGCGGCGGCGCTCGACAATGCCGGCCGATGGCGATCGCTGTGGTCGATCACCTTGCCGTCGATCCGGCGAACCCTGGTCGTCGTCGTCATTTACGAGATCGTCGCGCAATTCCAGCTCTTCGGCCAGTCATGGCTGCTGACGCGCGGCGGCCCCAACAATATGTCGCGCTCGATCGTGCTGTTCATCTACGAGACCGGCTTCCGCGACTGGAATCTCGGCTATGCCGCCGCCGCTTCAGAAGTGCTGTTCCTTTTGATGGCGATCGCGGCGATGGCGCAATATATCGCCTCGCGCCGCAAGGAGGCCTGAGAGCCATGGCGCGCACGGGCACTATCGCAGGGCGCGGCTTTGGCGACCGCGTCATTCTCGGCGCCGTGATTTTTCTGGCGTTTCTCTGGGTCGTCCCGGTGCTGTGGGTGCTGATCCTGTCGTTCAAGGCCAATAGCGAATTGATGCTGTCGACCGGCAGCGCCTTCCGATTGCCCTACACGCTGAAGAACTATTCCGACACTATCGCCACATCGGGCGTGTTTCGCTGGTTTTTCAACAGCGTCGTCGTGGCGAGCCTCAACACTTTAGCGACGCTCATTCTCGCTTCGCTCGCCGGCTATGGGTTCGCCCGGACTGAGTTCCCCTTCAAGAACATCATCTTCGTCATCGTACTGCTGGGCCTGGCGATCCCCGAGCAGGCGGTGATCATCGCGCGTCATCAGATGTTCACCGACTGGAAGATGCACAACACTTATCTCGCGCTGATCCTGCCGGGGCTCTCCAACGCGTTCGGCGTCTTCCTGATGACCCAATATTTCCGCTCGATTCCGAGGGATATCGACGAGGCGGCGATGCTCGACAATGCCTCGCGGTTCAAGATTTTCTGGAAAGTGCTGCTGCCGCTGACCGTGCCGGCGCAGGCGACGCTCGGCATTTTCACCTTCCTCGCCTGCTGGAACGATTACCTCTGGCCGCTGATCTCGGCAACCAAGCCGGAAATGTTCACGCTGACCATCGGCATCGCTTCGACGCAAACCAATTTCGCGCAATCGGAGGGGCTCGGATTCCTGATGGCGCAAGCGGTGTTCGCAGGGCTGCCGGTGTTCGTCGTCTATCTGTTTTTCCAGCGCTACATCATCCAGGCGGTCGCCGGCGCGGCGATCCGCTAGCAGCGGGAGAAAACAAACCAGCGTTTTGGCCAGGCGCGGGGGTGATGCAAAGGCCGCAACGGAGGAAAGCATGAAAATTCTATCGACTATTTTATTGGCGGGCGTCGCCCTCGCAGGCAGCGTCGCCGCGGCGAGCGCGGCGGATAAAACTGAGATTTCCGTCTCGCGGTTCTTCGGCGCCTGCGAAGCCGATTACGGCAGCGTCACCGATGTCGCCAAAGCCAACGGCGAATGCGGCATCATCACCGCGCTGATCAACAAGTTCAACGCCGACAGTCCCGATACCCATGTCAAGGTGGATATCGTCGAATGGCCAGGCTACGACCAGCTCACCGCACGCATCCGCTCCGGCGAGCCGCCGACGATTTCCGTCATGCATGAAGCGGTCATCTCAGACTATTCCTCACATGGCCTGCTGGAGCCGCTCGACAAGGGCCTGAAGGCGGCCGGCGTCGATACAGCGGACTTTACCGAGGCCGCCAAGGCCGGCGTCACCAAGGACGGGCAGATCTACGCCTTGCCGTTCGATACGCATACCTGGCTCTGGCACATCAATCTCAATCTCTTCAAACAGGCCGGACTGATCGACGCCTCGGGCAATGCGATATTGCCGAAATCGGCCGACGAGCTTCTCGCACAGGCCAAACAGTTCAAGGAGAAGACCGGCAAGCCCTATTTCGTCTCGACGCTGGCCAATGAAAAGGCTTTCTACTATCGCACTTTCGAGACGCTGCTCTATCAGCAGAATTCCAATTTCTTCGCCGACCCGACCAAGATTTCGCTGGTGACGCCCGAGGGCAAGACAGCGCTGACGCTGCTCAAGACAATCTTCGACAAGGATTACACCACCAAGAACGAGGACTATGCGGCCTCGGTGGCCGGCTTCTCGAGCGGCGAAGGCGGTGTTTTCATCTGCGGGACGTGGCTCGTCAACAGCTATGACGAAGAAGCCAAGAAGCCCGGCAAACCGCTCTCCGGCGGCTATGCCGTCGCGCCTTTCCCGCAATTATATGCCGGCAGCAACAAGGTTTGGGCCGACGGCCATAGCTGGGTGATCCTGAAAGCCAATCTTAGCGACGCGCAGCGGAAGTCCGCTTATGAGTTCCTCAAATTCCTGTGGGACAACGATTTCCAATGGGCGCGCACCGGCCATCTGCCGACCAGCCAGAAGATTCTCGCCAGCGCGGAATTCCTGGCGCTGCCGTTCCGCAAGGCGCTGGCGCCGCTGGCTGAGAGCGGCACGGCGTTGCCCGCCGGCGTCAAGCGCCAGTTCAGCGCGCAGGACATGGAAGGCGAGGAAATCGCCGCCGCCATGCGCGGCGACAAGAGCGTCGACGATGCGCTGAGCTCCGCGCAGGATCGCATCAATACGCTGCTCGCCAACGCGAAGTAGCAAAACCCGGGGCCGGCCCGACGCGGCCGGCCTCTCACTTTTCCGCCCGGTGTCACCGACCGCAAAACCCTAGCAGATTGTCTGGAAAACCTCATGCCCGCAGCCCGCCTGATTGTTGATCGCGACTTCGCCATTTCGGACATCGACCGCCGCATATTTGGATCGTTCGTCGAACATATGGGCCGCTGCGTCTATACCGGCATATTCGAGCCCGGCCACCCTACCGCCGATGCACAAGGCTTCCGCCAGGATGTCGCCGATCTGACGAAAGAGCTCGGCGTCACCATCGTGCGCTATCCCGGCGGCAATTTTCTCTCAGGGTACAATTGGGAGGACGGCGTCGGCCCGGTCGACAAGCGTCCGCGCCGGCTCGACCTTGCCTGGTTCTCGACCGAGACCAATGCGTTCGGGACCAATGAATTCGTCGACTGGACGCGCAAGGTCGGCGTCGAGCCGATGTTCGGCGTCAATCTCGGCACGCGCGGCATTGATGAGGCGCGCCGCTTCATCGAATATTGCAACCATCCCGGCGGCACCGAACTCTCCGACCTCCGCCGAGCGCATGGCTATGAAAAGCCGCATGACATCAAGTTCTGGTGCCTCGGCAATGAAATGGACGGGCCCTGGCAGATCGGCGCCAAGACCGCTCAGGAATATGGCCGGCTCGCCCATGAGACCGCGAAAGCGATGCGCTGGGTCGATCCCTCGATCGAGCTGGCCGCCTGCGGCTCGTCAAACCGCGAAATGGCGACTTACGCGCGCTGGGAATATGAAGTGCTCGGCCATTGTTTCGACCATGTCGACTTCATTTCGCTGCACACTTATTTCATGAATCCGCATGACTCGACCGAGGAGTTTCTCGGCAATATCGAGCTGCTCGATTTCTTCATCAAAGAAGTCATCGCCATCGCCGACGCGGTCGCCGCCACGCGGCGCTCGCCCAAACGCATCATGCTGTCGCTCGACGAATGGAACGTCTGGTACAAGGCGCGCTCGCACTCAGACCTGCGCAAGCCCGGCTGGCCGGAGCACCCGCCGCTGATCGAGGAAGTCTACAATACCGAGGATGCGCTGCTGGTCGGCGGCGCGCTGATCACGCTGCTCAACAATGCCGATAGGGTGAAGACCGCCTGTATCGCGCAACTCGTGAACATCATCGGCCCGATCATGACCGAGCCCGGCGGGCCGGCCTGGCGGCAGACGATTTTCCATCCCTTCGCGCTGACGACGCGCTATGCGCAGGGCAGGGTGCTCCGCACATTGGCGAGTTCGCCGACCTATGCCGGCAAGGCTTCGCCTGAAATGCCCTATCTGCACGCCTGCGTCACCGAGGACGAGGCGACCGGCCAGATCGTCATTTTCGCGCTGAACCGCCATTTGCGCGAGGAAATGGAGCTCGAAGTGATCCTGCGCGGCTTCGGCGAGGATCGCCGCGTCATCGACGCGCAGCAGGTCACCCATCCCAATATGAAGGCGGTGAACACCAAGGACGATCCCGACAATGTCGCGCCGCATCCGATCGGAGGCGTGTCGATCGACGGACGCACGCTGAAGGCGAAGCTCGCGGCAGGCTCGTGGAACGTGATCGTCACCGGCGCGGCGTGAGGCGGGGTTTTGGCCATTATGGCCGGGCTTGTTCACATAGACGCAAACTTAGTCGTTCTGCTCCGTCTTGGGGATTGGCAAGCGCTGCAGGATGAGACCGAAATGTCGCGCCGCCCCTCATCCGTCATGCTCCGCATGACACCTTCTCCCGCTTCGCGAGAGAAGGAAGACGCGCGCCCCTTCTCTCGCGAAGCGGGAGAAGGTGGTCGGCGGAGCCGACCGGATGAGGGGCGGCGCAAGCCTCTAGGCCCGGGGCCACTCACGCGAGCGTCGGATAGCCCGCCGCGATCGCTTCGCGCTCAAGCTGCGCGACGCGCTCGTAATCCGCATCGCCGAGTATTTCTGCGCCGATAAGCCCGGCCGTCCGGCGCGCTTGCGCGAGCGCCGGGTCCTTCAGCGTCGCAAAGAGCGCAGCGCGGACGGCGCCGAGATGGGACTCGCCAAGGACGGCGCTGATGATGAAGGGGAGCGCCGGCGTCGCCGGGCTTTCGGCGATCGCCTCGACATTCTCGCAGAGCTCCGGCCGGCCCCGTTGCAGCAGCGCGAGGCTCACGCAATCGATCGCGGCGATATCGGCCGCGCCTGCGCTCACCGCCGCAAGGCTCGCTTCATGCGAGCCGGTGAGGAGAACTTCGGAGAAGAATGGGCGCCCCTGCGCGAACGGCGCGATCGCCACGCGAAACAGGTTCATGCCGCTATTGCTGTCGCGGCCGTTGATCGCCGCGCGGGCGCCGGCGAAATCGACGAGCGTGGCGCGCGCTCGTGTTTTGTGGGCGATGATGACGCTGCGGTGCGAGGAGCCTTGGCAACCGGGAAAAGCATAGATCGGCGTCGCCACGAGCACAGCCTTGCCGCTGAGATGCGTGACATAGGGATAGCCGCAGGTCTGGCCGAAGATCAGGTTGGGATCGCGCCAGATCTGATGGAGATCCAAACCGCGCGTGAGCTTCGAAGGCGCATCGATTCCCGCTTCGCGCAAGCGCGCGGACATGGCGGCCCATAGCGCATCATTCGCTTTGGCGGTCCAGGGGAAGTCATACATGCCGAGAGAGGCGATGAGCGCGGATGAAGCAGTCACGGCGCGTCCGCGCGCAGACCGACATGAGATGCACTCTCGTCGCTGCGCCAAGGCGAATGAATACATTCGCCTGACCTCGCAATGACGGTGGGTCGTCTTGGCAAACCTTCCACCTATTCCGCGCCGGCCGGCCGGTGCGGATGCAGCGCCTGGTCGTGCGGGCGGAAGAAATAGCGGCGCAGCACGTCGCGGTAGGTATCATAGACCAGCCCGCCATTGCGCTCGATCAGCGCGGCGCGATTGGCTTTGTACCAACGCGGCAGCGCGTACCATGGCATGGTGTGGCGCATGTGATGGGCGACGTGCAGATTGTTGAACAGGAACAGCGGCCCGAGAATCCAGCTTTTTTCGACAATCGCGGTGCGCCGCTCGACGATGCTTTCGGCGCGATGTTCGGCGAAGGAGCGCACCATCGCCAGCGACGTGCCCGCGTAAACGAAGCAGAAGAGATAGGTCAGCAGCGGCATGCGGCAGACGCCAATCACCCAGGCCAGAACGACGATCATCTCGAGGAGATGAACGGCGGCTTCCTGAATCTTTTTGGAATTGCCGGCGGCGATCGCGGCGATTTCCGCCTTCCAGAGTTTGCCGGCCGCCCAGAACGGGCCGATCAGCAGGCGGCCGAGCATCGACGCCTGCAGACGTACGATGCCGCGGCCGAAACGGCCGAGACCGTCCCAATCCTGCTGTCGCCAATAATAGGATTCAGGGTCGTCGAGCGGATCGGTCAGGCGTTCGTCATTGTGATGGGCGAGATGGGAATGGCGGTAATTCTCGAACGGCAGCCACAGCGCCAGGGGCCATTGGCCGATCAGATTGTTGAGCCAGCGCTTGCGGGTGGGATGGCCGTGGATGATTTCGTGCTGGAGGCTCATATGCCAGGCGGTGGTCCAGGCGGCGACCAAAGTCAGAGCCCAGAAGGGCAGGCGGCTCCAGAACAAGGTCGCGGCGAACCACATTGCATAGATGATCGCGGCAAGGGCGATCGTCGGCCATTCAATGCGCGGCGTTACAGTGGGAAAATCCTTTATTTCCATTAACTTCGAATCTCGATCCGATTCAGTGAATCATTGCGCAGGGATGAACGCAACAAGGATTGACGCGCCGCGTCACAGAAAATATCGGCCTCCGCCCGCAATCATTCGCTAAGGGCGGAAGGCAGTTCGGTCGCATGGCCATTGCTGCGCGCATGGGCCTGGGTGATCTGGCTGCCGGGGGCGACGCCATGCGTCAGCCAGACATTGCCGCCGATCGTCGAGCCGCGTCCGATGACGATGCGCCCCAGGATCGTCGCGCCGGCATAGATGATGACATCGTCCTCGATCATCGGATGGCGGGGCGCGCCCTTGACCAGCGCGCCGTTTTCGTCGGCCGGAAAATGGCGCGCGCCGAGCGTCACCGCCTGGTAGATGCGCACGCGCTCGCCGACCACCGCGGTGGCGCCGATGACGACGCCTGTGCCGTGGTCGATGAAGAAACTCGCGCCGATCCGGGCGCCCGGATGGATGTCGACGCCGGTCTTCGAATGGGCGATTTCCGAGACGAGGCGCGCCAGCAGCGGCGCACCGAGTTCATGCAGCGCATGGGCGAGCCGGTAATGCAGGATCGCAATCATGCCGGGATAGCCGAGCAGGATCTCTGGAAAGCCGGCCGCCGCCGGATCGCCTGAGAAAGCCGCGCGCAGATCATGGACCAGCAGGCCGCGTATGCCGGGCAAAGCGCCGGCGAAATCGCGCACAATCGCCTGGGCGCGGGCGGCGAGCGCGGCTTCGTCGGGCTCGCTTTCGCTGGCGAAGGAGAGGCTGAGGCGGACTTGTTCGACGAGCTGGGCGAGCGCCTGGTTCAAAGTGGCGCCGACGAAGTAATCGAGCGATTCGACCGCCAGTTCCGGCCCGCCGTAATGGGCGGGAAACAGCGAGGCGGCGAGGCCTTCGACGATGGCGGCGATCGCGGCGCGGGCGGGCGGGCGGCGGAAGCGGCCCTTGGGGCGGATGTTATGGGTCACCTCGCGCGACAGCCGCAATTCGGCGACCACCGAATCAAGCCGCCAGCGTGAGGGCGCGACGGACTGCGACGCCGGCGTTTCGGCGATCTCCGACGGCTGGGATAGGCCAAAGTCAGACGATTTCGCTTCGACGCTCATGCAAGGCCTCGCGGCTGGGGAGGGTGATAGGCCAGCCTTGGCTAGGCTTATCCGCACGAAATCATAAAGTCTATAGTTTTTGTAGCTTTATGTCGTTGCGGATTTGTTTGCGCCTCACGGGCGTTCGAACCCGGACACGCGACGGCCCGGCGCACGAAATTCGCTGCCCCTCGAAATTCTTTTCTCCGCCTTGCGATCCTTTCCGCGCGTCCCGAGCGTCTCTGGCAGGACCGGCGCGATTGGGCGTCGGCGACGATGAGGGATCAAGACCATGCAAAGAGTGACCCTGGTGCGCTATAAGACCAAGCCCGGGCGCGCCGACGAAAACGAGGCGCTGTCGAAGGCGGTGTTCACCGAACTCAGGCAGACCAATCCGGGCCATGTCGCCTATGGTCTGTTCCGCGACGGGTCGGACTTCGTCCATCTGTTCGCCAATCTCACCGATGACGATTCAAGCCCGGTGACGGAACTGGCGAGCTTCAAGGCCTTTGCTCAGGATATCAACGCGCGCTGCGAGGCGCCGCCGGAGGCGACGCGATTCGCGCTTAACCTGGTGGAATCCTATGGGCTGGCGACGGGCCGGGCATAGGCGAGCGGCGCCGAGTCGGCGCCTTGCTCGCTCCTCGTGAAGGCGAGCGAGGCGGCCATAGGCGCTAACTTGATCGCTCCGTACTGTTCGCGCGGCGGCGGGCGCTGGTAGACAAAGCCGAAACGTCGCGCCGCCCCTCATCTCTAGGCGAATGCGCAGCATTCGTCCGGCGGCGCTTCGCGCCACCCGCTATGCGGGGCGAAGGGGTGCGCGTCTCCTTCGCTCCGGGATTTCAAACTGTGATGTCGGGGAGAAGCCTCGGCCGCTACGTTGCGGCGGCGAGGCCATGTATAGTCCAATAGATTATTGCGCAGCAGTCAACGAGAGGACCTCATGAACAAGTTTGCCGGCAATAGGCGCCGCGGCCAGCGTCGGGCTGCGGCCTGCGCCAGCGCACTGACCCTGGCGTTGACGACTTTCGCGCGCGCGCAGGAATTGCCCGCGCCGATCCAGGCGCCCGGCGAGACCGGGCTGCTGACCGTCCATGCCGAAGGCGCGCAGGTCTATGAATGCAGGGCGGATGCGGCTGGCAAGCTCGCCTGGGCGTTCCGCGAGCCGATCGCGACGTTGCTGCGCGACGGCAAGACGATCGGGCGCCATTATGCCGGCCCGAAATGGGAGCTTGACGACGGCGGCGGCGTCGAGGGCAAGGTCGAGGCCAAGGCGCCGGGGGCGGGCGCGTCCGACATCGCCTGGCTGAAGCTCAGCGTCGCGGCGCATTTCGGCCGGGGACTGCTCAGTGATGCGGCGACCGTTCAACGGATCAATACGCGTGGCGGCGGGTTGGACGGCGCGTGCGAAGCGGCGGGGGCTTTTCGCAGCGTTGCTTATTCGGCCGACTATGTGTTCTTGAAGAAGGGGGGGTGACGACGTCATGCGGCGGAGCCGGAGGAGCCAATTATCGCCCGGAATCCGCTTGCTTGGCAAGAAATGAGATCAAAGTCCCTCCATGCAATCAATGAGCGGTTGTCGCCACGAGGCGCCGCGCTTCGCGCATCGTTCAGTTCGATATTGCTCCGACTGCGGCGATCGGCATGCGCGTTATCGTAAGCGCGAAACTCATTCCGGCTCGAGGCCGCGAAAGCGTCAGCCATAATCCACCGTCGATCAGCGCGCCGGCGCTGAAGATGGAATATCTGGCCTCGGCTGCTTAGTTACAGCGTAAGAGCCACGACGACAATTCAACCGAAGGAGTCGACAATGGCGCTTGCGGAGGAAACCGACGAAGTGAAAGGACTGCTCGACGCCGCCGCCGGCCGGATCGCCAAGGCGCGCTTTTGCTGGCTGCTGACCGACGCCGGCGAGGGCGGCGTTCGGCCGCGGCCGATGGGCCGGCTGCCGCGCGACGCGGATGACGATCCCTGGACGCTGCGCTTCATCACCGACGGCGCCTCGCCCAAGGCGGCCGCGCTGCGCCGCGGCGGCGAGGTCTCCGTCATCTTCCAGAACGATGCGGACGACACTTTCGCCGCCGTCGCCGGAAAAGCCAGGCTGATCGAGGACAAGGGCGAAATCGGCAAGCGCTGGAACGCCGCCTACGACGTCTATTTTCCGGAAGGGCCGGAGCGGTCGAGCGCGATATTCGTCGTCATCGACACTATGCGCGTGGAGCTCTGGATACGCGGCGTGACGCCCGAACCATTCGGGATTCGCACGACCATCGTCGAGCGTGACGCCGGGCGCCATTGGCGTCTCATCGCGAGCTGACGCGCGATCAGAAATGGTAGTTGAGGCCGACGCGTCCGATATTGGCCGTCAGAGCGACGGCGCTTGAGCCGTTGAACGTTCCGAACCCGGCCGGAAGGGCCGGCGTCAGCGTGCTGGAACTGGCTCCGCTCTTGCCGAGGTCGACATAGAGATACTCGCCCTTGAGCGACCATTGTCTGCTGAGCGCATATTCGACGCCGGCGCCGACGGCATAGCCGACCCGCGTCGCCGAGAAATTGTTCTGGCTCCCGAATGGGGCGAGCACAGTGAGCGTCTGCGAGAAATTCTCCTGGCCCACCGCGAGGCCGCCCGTCACATAAAACAGCCATGTGTCGACCGCCCAGCCGACGCGTGGCCGCGCTGTGAACAGCCAATTGGTGGAGACGCTGGTCGCCGTCGAAAAGAACGCGGTCGGCGGTCCGACCAGCCCGCCCGGCAAAGTGCTGGGGATCGGACCCGCGCCGTTTTTCGAGCCCCTCAGCCCGAGATAGTCGAAATCGCCCTCGACGCCCCAGACCAGGGGGCCGTTCTGAAAATTATAGCCGGCCTGGGCGCCGCCGATGAAGCCGGTGGAGCTGACGCTTCGCGATTCCGCCGCCGACAGCGCCGCGACATCCCCCGGTATGAATGGCGGCGCCGGGAAGCCGGAGTTGGAGGTGATCGCGGAGGAGCCCCAGGCGTCGCCGACATTGCCGCCGAGGTAGAAGCCGCACCACAGGCAGGCTGGCGGCGGCTCAGGCGGCGGCGCCTTGTGGGTCGGCAGGTCGGCGGCGAGAGTGGGACCGGCTGTGATTGCCGCCAGGGCGAACCCAAGCGCCAGCGATCCCACTCTCATCACGCCCCCACGCCGACCGCGCCCCCCAGCCCGAGCGGCGAACTTACTATTTTTAATAATCATATATGTAATCCCGAACGCTCAGAATGTCTGTGCCGAATTGGCAACACGTGACGAGAAACCATCGTGCGCGGCGCCGGCGATGGGGATCGATTTCAAGCGCGCGAATTTCCGCTTGACTGATCCATATCCAGATGGTTATGAATCGATCAATAGCCATCGAGTTATTGATTGTGCCGCCAGAACCGCATGACCTTCTCTTCCGATCGCTGGCCGACCCGACCCGCCGGGCGATTTTCGAACGCCTGTGCCGGCAGGGCGAGCAGACAGTGGCGGCGCTGACGGCCGAGGCCGGCATTTCACAACCGGCGGTGTCGAAACATCTCGGCATCCTCAAACAGGCGGGGCTGGTGCGCGACCGTCCGCAGGGACGCCAGACGCATTATCGCGCCGAGCTCGCCGCGCTCGCCCCGCTGACCGACTGGACGAGCGAGATGACCAGCTTCTGGCGAAGCCGGTTCGACGATCTTGAAGACTTACTCAAAAGGATGGACCAATGACCTCTATCGCCTCTGAAACGCGCTCCGTCGTCATGGAGCGGGAAGTCGCTTTTCCCCCGGAAAAGATCTGGCGGGCGCTGACGCAGCCGCACCTGATCGCGGAATGGCTGATGAAGAACGATTTTCTGCCGGCCAAAGACCATCGTTTCACGCTGCGCGGCGACTGGGGCAGCGTCGACTGCAAGGTGCTGGCCGTCGAGCCGCATAAAGTGTTGTCCTACACATGGGATGCGATGGGCCTCGAAAGCATCGTCACCTGGACGCTCACCCCGACCAGTGCGGGCACCCATCTGCGCGTGGAGCAGGCGGGCTTCCGGCCGGATCAGCAGCAGGCATACCAGGGCGCGCAATATGGCTGGCGGAAGTTCCTGGGTAATCTGGAGCAAGTGCTGGGACGGAACGATTGAAGCGCCGGCGCTTTTAGATGACGATCAAGCGCCGCATAGGAAACCGGAACAGCAATGGAAAGCGTGAAAGAATCCTTGAATCCATCGGAACGCATCGACCAACTCATCGACGGACTGACAGACTGGCGCGGGCAAACGCTCGCCGCGGTCCGCAAGTGCATGCTCGCCGCCGATCGCGAGATCATCGAGGAATGGAAGTGGATGGGCAGCCCGGTCTGGTCGCGCGACGGCCTGATCGCGGTCGGCAACGCGCATAAAGACAAGGTCAAGCTCACCTTCTCGCATGGCGCGGCGCTGGCCGATCCCGACAAGCTCTTCAACAATGGCTTTGGCGGCAAGGTGTGGCGCGCGATCGATTTCGTCGAAGGCGATGAGGTGAACGAGGCGGCGCTTAGAAGACTGATCCGCGCCGCGGTGGATTACAACCGCGCGAAGAAAGCGCCGGCGCGCGCCAGAGCGAAAGCGGGCAAAGGTACGAAGACGTGAACTGTAGGCGTCAAAGCGCTCCGCCGTCATCGCGAGATCAGGCGAATGTATTCATTCGCCTTGGCGCAGCGACGAAGCGTTCCGGACCAAGCTCTGATAGCCTTCGCCTCGCCTGGCTCTGAGTACGTACGCCAGCACGCGCCAAGGCCAGACGAATTATGATGCAAGGTCGAGTGTGATCCATCGTTTCGCATGGCGGAGCGTTTCACCGCTGAGACCTTTGTCAATGACGACCGCGAAAGCGGTCGCCGCCTTCGGCGGTGGCCTGAAAGGCCATCATTGACAAAGGTCTCAGGGGTGAAAAAATGGCCTCCATGCGAACAATGGCTCATTGACGAAAGCGACAGGGTGAGACCGATTGAATCCACGCGACCTCGGCTTGAGAGCATCGCGATTTATCATGCTGTCGCGTAGCGGTCGCCGCGGGCCGCGGGGATTCAATCCAGACGAGGCTCACAGAGCTCAGTCTGGATTGCTTCGTCGCTTCGCTCCCTCGCAATGACGTACGTACTGTATCGGGCGCGACGCGTACGCCCGCTTCGGCGCACGTCTCAATAGCGTACCTTGTCGTCCTCCGGCGCCGGGGCGACTACTGGACGATGGGCGCCGGCGAAAGGCTTACCCTCTGCCCGCCGGCTTGCATTCGCGGGCGAGAGACGGTCCGCCGCCTCAACCGACGATTGCGGCGTATCCTCTTCGTCCGAGGACCGGGCGTCGGCGCCGAAGGCGCAACAGACGAGGGCGAGGCTGGCTAATCCCGACAGAACAATCTTGCGCATGGTCTTCTCCATTGCTGATGCAACAGAGACTCGGGCGCGGCGGTTTCTATTCCCGGCGAGCGCAATAAATTCGCGCCCGCTCATGCAAAGGTTCGGCCCTCTCGCCTCGACCGGACTTCAATTTCATGCTTCGTTCTCGCCGAGCATATCCTGCTCGCCGGGCGGCAAATGATCGGCGTCCTCGCTGGCCGCGTCCTTCGCTTTGCCAGCCGCCTGTTGAGCGTCGCCCTTGGCTTGCTGGAGCTTTCCCTCGGTCTTCATCCTTTCAGAGCCGACCGCCGAGCCAACGCCCTGCTTCGCCTTGCCAAGGGCTTCATTCGCGGCGCCGCTAACCTTGTCCGCCGTGCCTGTCATCGCAAGCTCCCATCCGCCGTGATTGGCTGGCGAGGGAACGCAAGGCCATGCCGATTGTTCCGGCGCGCGGCGTTGCGCGGTGTTACGAAGGAGAAGGATCTTGTGATGCTTATGTGGAACCGCAGCGATCGTCGGCGCGGTTGGGGGCGGGAGCGGTATTCCTCGATTGATTTCTTGGGGCGAGAGGGCGCGCGAGAGATCTAGGCAGGGGTGGGGAGCGGGGGCCGTCCTTGCTGTGCAGGTTCACGAATTCGTTGATTGGGCCTCCAATATGGGAGGAGGTTCAGGGTGCGCGACAACAGCTTCGCGAAGTTTATCGCCCCTGCTGACTTCGCTATTGAGCCATTGTTCGCATGGAGGCAATTCTTTCACCGCTGAGACCTTTGTCAACGACGACCGCGAAAGCGGTCGCCGCCTTCCGCGGTGGCCTGAAAGGCCATCATTGACAAAGGTCTCAGCGGTGAAACACGCTCCGCCATGCGCAACGATGGATCACACTCGACCGTTTCAGTTGCCGTTGGTCTCGCGCTGGCGCGGCCCGCGCCTTCTTCCTGAGAACCGGCCCGGACGAATGCTGTTGAAGCTTTTGTCTCCTATCCTGCACCTCCTTCCTGTTGGAGGCCCGATCAACGAAGTTGTGAACCTGCACAGCAATGACGGCGAGGCCGACCTTCCATCCCGTCGCGAATTAATAAGCGGGATGGATTATGCTGCCTGCGACTGATGAGGGGAAGGCCGACGTTGTCGACTACGACATTTTCTTTCTGAAAATCGAAATATCCGCTATTCTACGTCTCCGCCGCCCACCCCCTCACGGAGACCCGCCCATGTGCGACCCCGCGCCAGCCCGCCCCGCGCGCCCACGCCGCACCGCTTGCGACCGCGCGCAGCGCTGCAACCGCATTGTCTCGCGAATGCTGGAGGGGCTGACCGTGCGGCGGGTGCGGGGGAGGCGTTGGATCGGCGGGGTATCGAGCCGCGCGAGGAATATGCGCTGGCGCGGATGGCCCGGCTCGCCGGCGCGTTGCGCGTGGTCGGGGGCGAGATCGCCGATGGCAAGCTCTGCGCGGCGCCGCAAGACCGCTATCATGGCGTGCAGGTTCATGAACCGAGAGGCCTGCGCCGCCCCTCATCCGGCGCTTCGCGCCACCTTCTCCAGGCAAAGCGGCTATTCGATTCACACATTTCCGCGGGCCAGTTTCGCGCCATATTTGATGGCGTGAAATTCCTGCAGCCCGCGATTGAGGACGCGTGGTCC
>Ga0209006_10001398_pt1 | contig 21908 bp, 17 predicted proteins | sample JacPin_JW_Ref_O2_FD_188567 | JGI IMG/M metagenome (GOLD analysis project Ga0209006, IMG submission 188567) | Forest soil microbial communities from Algoma, Ontario, Canada - Jack Pine, Ontario site 1_JW_Ref_O2 (SPAdes) (version 2) | ecosystem: Environmental > Terrestrial > Soil > Boreal... | reverse complement strand
CAGCGCGACGGCGCCGAGCGCCAGGAACACCGCGGTCAGCGTGCTCTGTGCGTCTGCCCGCGCCTGGAGGGCATCCGAAGGCCGGCTGACCTTTGTCTGTTCGGGGTTCTCAGGGTCGGCGGCGGCGCCGAGCAGCGAGTCGGCTTCCGGCACGCGTTCGGGGTCGGCGCGCACGTAGAGCATGCCCGCGTTCCGCGTGGTCGCGAACAGGCGCTCGGCGACCGGGTAGCCGATCAGCGCGGCCCGTTCCATTTCCGGTGCCAGCGGCAGCGAGCCGATCACCCCGGCGACCGTGAACCACGTGTCGTCGATCAGCACTTGCAGCGGACGGCCGGCGGCCGATAGGCGCTCGACGCCGAGTCGCTCCGCAGCCACGAGCCCCAGCACGACCACCGGGTAGCGTTCGTCACCCGGGTTCAGGAAGCGCCCCAAGGTCATCGTTCCCCCGAGCGTGGCGAGCAGCTGCGAATCGGCTGCGTAGACCCCGATCCCGTTGGTTTCAGCCGCTTCGATAAACGCGCTGCGGCGCACTGAGGCCCCGGACACACTTGTCACCGCGGCCGCGGAGCGCACGCTGCGCAGGTTGCGCACGTCCCTGACGGCAGCTTCCGGCAGCTTGGCCGCTTCGCCAAGGAACGTTTCCCCCGGCGACACGGTCAGCAGGTTGGTCCCCAGTTCGTTCAGCTCCGCCACCAGCCCCGCCTTGCTCGAGTCCGAGATGCCCAGCACCGCGACCATCGCGGCGATCCCGATCGCCACCCCCAGCGCCGACAGCGCGGCGCGCAGGCGGCGCGTGCGCAGGCCCACGCTCGCGACCCGCAGCACGTCGGCGCCCAGCAGACGGCTGGGCGCGAGGTCGAGGCCTGCGTCGCTCACCGCGGAGGCGCCTCGTCGTGGATCAGGCGCCCGTCGCGCAGCTCCACGCGTCTGGGCAGCGTGGCGGCGATCTCGCGGTCGTGGGTGATCACGAGCACGGTCGTGCCCTGCTCGTTGAGCGCCCGCAGCAGCTCGAGGATCTCCTGTCCGTTGTGCGTGTCCAGGTTCCCCGTCGGCTCGTCGGCGAGCACGATCGCCGGCGAACTGACGAGCGCGCGTGCGATCGCCACGCGCTGGCGCTCCCCGCCGGACAGCAGCGCGGAGGTCTGCTGCGCGCGATGGCCGAGGCCCACGCGCTCGAGCGCGACAGCCGCCACCCTCCGGCGCTCGCGGGCGGGGGTGCCCGTATAGAGCAGACCGTTGGCCACGTTCTCGAGTGCGCTGTCCGCCTCCAGCAGGTGAAACTGCTGGAAGACGAAGCCGATCCGACGCGCTCTCAGCGCGGCCAGGTCGCGGTCGGAGGCGCGGGCAACGTCCGCCCCCGCGATGCGTACGAGCCCGCTGGTTGCCCGTTCCAGGGTGCCCATGATGTGCAGCAGCGTCGACTTGCCCGAGCCGGATGGGCCCACGATCGCGCACAGCTCGCCGTCTTCGACGGTCAGCTCGACGCCCCGTAGCGCCTCGACGCCGCCGTCGTAGCGCTTGATCACCTCAGAGAGCTCGAGAACCGCGCTCACTGCGACTCGATCACGGTCATGCCTTCGCGCACGCCTGCGCCTTCGACCTGGACGTAGCCGTCGGCGAACATGCCCGGCGTCACCGGCACCGTCGCGCGGCGATCTTTCCCGAGGGTTTCGACGGCGTAGCCGCCGCCGGCGGTGGCGATCAGCGCCGTCGCCGGCACCGTCAACACTTCGCGGCGGATGCTCTTGACCAGTTCGACGCTGACGGGCGCCTGGTCGAGGTGGGAGACGTGGTGCTCGAGCGCGATCGTCACGGGGATCGTGGATTCGCCGCTTTCGCCGCCGCTGCCTTTTGGTTCGTTCCCCGCGCCAGTGGATTCGCTCGCGACCGTACCGACTTCCGTGACGCGGCCGGGTGTTTCGCCGCCACCGGGTAGCTGCACGGTGACGGTCTCGCCGCGCCGGGCGAGCTGCTGCTGTTCGGGCTTCACCTTCAGTTGGACGATCTGCTGCGTGGAGGAGGTCGTGAGCACAACCTCACCGGCGCCTGGGCTTGATCCCCCGCTGGGGGATTCTTTGCTCGGCGACTCTTTGGCCGGCGACTGTTTTGCCGGCGAGTCTTTTGTCGCTTCTTCGTCCGCGGGTTTCTTCTTCTCTTTCGCGGGCTTGTGCCTAGCTTTTGTTGGTTTCTTCGTGTTTCTGTGTCTTTTTGGTCCGCGTTTGTATTCACCGGTCTCGGTTGGTGTTGTGGCGCCGGGAGGGTCCTGCCCGAGAGCGACCTTCACGGCCGTCAGGCGCCGCGCGCTCGGGGCAAAGACGACGCGGCCCAGTTCGACCTCGCCCGTTTCACGTAGTCCCTCGGCCTTCTGCCAGCGCTTGACGGCAGCGGTCGTGGCTTCGCCGAAGGATTCCTCGTCGCCGATCGCGCCGTAAGGGTCAAAGCCGAGGTCGATCAGGTTCTCGTTCAGCTCGGTGACGTCCGGGCCGTCGCTTACGCCCTGCTTCAGCGTGCGGTAGGCCGGTACCGCGCCGTACATGAGGACAACGGGCGCATCGTCGATCCGCCACAGGGTCCCGCCGCGGCCGATCACGGCGCCGACGGATGGCAGCCAGGTGAAGGTGCCGCCGAGCCGATCGTAGAGTTCAAGCGCCGTGCCGTAGCCGAGCGTGCCGTTGACGGTGGAGCTTTCAGAGAGCGTGCGCCGTGTCACAGCGGCGGTGATGTCGCCTGTCGGAACGCCGGTTGGGGATTCGTGGCGGGCGCCCGCGCCGGAGGAAAGCAGCACGACCGCGAGCACTGCCCCGACGGCGATCGCGAGCGTCGCGGCGGCCAGCCAGCGCAGGCGCCTGCGCCCAGAGGAGCCCATGGGTCAGCCGCCGGTCGCTGAGCTGGCGCTTTCCGAGCTGCCTGGCCCACCGGCCTGCTTCACGCCGGGCGGGCCGCCGAGTCGGCCCTTGCCCTTGAAGGGCAACAGCTTCTGACATGAGCTCTGCGCCTTCTGGAAAGCGGGGCTTTCGGGGTTTGGGCCGGCGCCAGGACTGCCGTGGATCTGGATCGAGATGTGCCCTTCGGAGCTCGAGGCATGCACCTCGATGCCGTGTTCGCGCATGCACTTGGCGAACTTTTCGACGGCTTCTGCCTGGGCCACCTTTTGCTGCGGGGAGAGGTTCACCTTTTGAGGTTCAGGTTGATACTTCTTGCAGGCTCTCTGTGCGGCTTCCATGTTCGCGTGCCCGCCGGCCCCCTGGACGCGCAGCGCCTGGCCTTCGCCCCCGGGTCCCGTCGACGCCGTGGCGTTGACGCCGTGTTCTCGTAGGCACTTGGCGAAGTCGGCGAACTTCACTTCCGCCTGCTGTTCCTTCGCGGCAGATGATGTCGGGGATGAGGAGGAGCTGCCGCAAGCGCTGAGTGCGAGCGCCGGCAGGAGGAGACCGGTGAGTGCGAACCAGCGGTGGAGAGATCGGGAAGACGGCTTGGGGTTCGTGGGCATGTTGACATGAAGCGCCCGCAACCTGAGAATCGCCTTAGAGAATTCGAGGAGCTTCGTGAACCGCCTCGTCGGGGCCGCAAGCCTCGAGCTCGGCGGCTGTCATTGGCAGGACCGGCAGCTGCAGGGTCAGCAGCGCACCCCCGCCGTAGGCGTTGGCAGCGTGAACGGTGCCACCGTGTGTCTCGGCGAAGTGCCTGACGATCGCCAGGCCGAGCCCCGAGCCGGGGCGCGCACGCGCGTCAGGCGAGCGGTAGAAGCGGTCGAACACGCGCGAGATGTCCTCCTCGGGAATCCCGGGGCCGTGGTCGTGCACCTGGAGCATGCCGTCGCGCACGCGTACCTCGACCGGCCCCACCTGTGGCCAGGGATTCCATTCACAGGCGTTGTCGAGCAGGTTCGCGATTGCACGATCCAGCCGTCCGGGAGCGCAGCGCACGAGGCACGGCTCGGCCTCGAGCGTGAAGTCGCAGCGCGAGGCGTGCAGCCGCGCTCTCTCCAGCGCCGCTGCGGCGGCGAGGTCCAAGCGCACGTCCTCCACCTCGATTTCCTCGACGTCGGTCTTGGACAGGTCCACGAGGTCCCCGACGAGCACCGTCAGCTCGCTCAGCTGGGCCTGCACGGCGGCGACGACGCGGGCCCGCTCTGACGGTGCCAGCCGCTCGCCGAGGGCAAGCGCGTCGAGGTTGGCGCGCACGCTCGTGAGCGGCGTGCGCAGCTCGTGTGAGGCGTCGGAGACGAGTTGGCGCTGGGCCAGGCGCGAACGCTCGAGCGCGGCCAGCATCGTGTTGAAGCTCCCTGCCAGCCGCCCGAGGTCGTCGTCGTTGTCGGCCCGGACGCGGTGCCCCAGATCCTGTGTACGGGCGACCTGTTCGACGGCGCCGATCAGACGGCGGACAGGCACCAGCGCCGCCCTTGAGACGAGCAGCCCGAGCGTGACTGCCAAGAGGACGCCGCCGAGACACACGAGCGCCAGCACGAGCCGCAGGCGTGAGAGCGTGTCGTCGAGGTCGCTCAGCGGCAGCGCAGCCTGCCACACGGCGCCCTTGCCCGCCTGCTCGGTGAACATGCGCACGGATGTGCCACGAACTGTCACGTCGCTGAAGAAGGCCGGCCGTTTGCCCTGAGCGACCGCCCTCGTCGCTGCGGTGACTGGCAGCAGCAGGCCCTGCTTGCTGCCAGAGTGCAGCAGACGCCCCGCGCTCGTGTAGAGCTGGACGTAGCCGGTGGCGCCGCCGAGCGCAGCGGTGGGCAGCACGAGGTGCGCCTGACTGCCGAGACGAGGCAGTTCCTTGGCGATCGAGGCGCCGCCCGCGGAGAACGTGTTGTGTTCCACCGCGATCGCCTGTTCACGCGGGCCCGGAACGGCCGGCGTAGGCCCTGTACTGCGCGCTTCCCCGCTGCTCCGCCCCACCACCGCAACCGCCCCCGCCGGCACGTTGGCGAGCATCACCGACCGCGGTTTCTCGCGCAGGCTCGAGTCGATCTGCCCGACGAGCTCGTTGCGGGTGACGAAGTACACGACGACGGAGGCGATCACGATCGCCACCGCGACGGCGCCCGCGGCCAGCAGCACGGTGCGCCTGCGGAAGCTCACGGCGCCGACGGCCTCAGCACGTAGCCCACGCCGCGTACGGTACGGACAAGTCGCGGCTCGCCTTCCGCCTCGGTCTTGCGGCGCAGATAGCCGATGTACACCTCCAGCGAATTCGATGCCGGCCCGAAGTCATAGCCCCACACATGATCGAAGATCGCCGCCCGCGTGAGCACCTGGCGCGGGTGGCGCATGAGCAGTTCCAGGAGCAGGAACTCGGTTCGCGTCAGCTCCAGAAGGCGCCGGCCGCGGCGAGCCTCGTGTGCGAGCGGGTCGAGCTCGAGGTCCTCGAAGCGCAGAACACCGTCATCGCCCTCCCAGCCCGTGCGTCGCAGCAGCGCACGCAGGCGGGCGACCAGCTCCTCGCGCGCGAACGGCTTGGCCAGATAATCGTCGGCGCCGGCCTCCAGGCCCGCCACCCGGTCGCTGACCTCTGCACGGGCCGTCAGCATCAACACCGGCGTGCGGTTGCCCGTGGCGCGCATGCGACGGCACACCTCCAGGCCGTCCAGCCCGGGCATCAGCACGTCGAGGATCACCGCGTCGGGTGAGTCGAGCGCGAGCGTGCGGATCGCCTCGCGCCCGTCGCACGCTGTCGCCACGTCGAACCCGTTGAGGTCCAGCACGAGCGCGAGCGCTTCGCGGACGGAGGGGTCGTCGTCGACGACCAGTAGGCGCATGGCGGAGATGCTGACCGGCGAAGGTGAAAGAAACCTGAATGTGCGGCGAGCGCTACGCTCCGAGCATGCCCTCCGGCTGGCCGGCGTTGCCCGCCTACGACGAGTGGAGCGCCACGTGCGACACGCTGCACGCGCACACGCAGGTCCTCGGAAAGCTGGCCGTCGCGTGCGCGCCGCCCGAGCCTGAGCTCCAGCACGCGGCGCTGCGACTGACGGCACGCGGCTGGGAGACGAACCCGCTGCCCGCGCCTGACGGGTCGGGGGCGTTCGTGGCGGCGCTCGACCTGCGCACCCACGAGGCGCTCGTCGAGCACAGCGGCGGTGGTGCGCGTCGCATCGCGCTCGGCCCTGATCGCGCTGTGGGCGAGGTCACGCGCGAGCTGCTCGAGGCGATCAGCGCCCTCGCCGGAGCGGTGGAGATCAATGCCACGCCGCAGGAGGTCGCGTGGAGCGTGCCGCTGGACGAGGACGACGAACACGCCACGTATGACACCCAGCAGGTCGGTCACTACTTCGCCGCCGCCACGCAGGCGGCGCTGATTCTGGCTGCGTTCCGCGCGCCATACCGCGGACGCTCGACACCCGTCAACGCCTGGTGGGGCTCGTTCGACCTGGCCGTGAACCTGTTCTCCGGAGAGCCCGCGGACCCGCCGTCAGAGGACTTCATCATGCGCAACGCGATGGACGCGCAGGAGGTCGCCGTCGGCTGGTGGCCCGGGGACGCGCGCTACAAGCATTCGGCCTTCTATGCCTATGCGCACCCCGCACCCGAGGGCTTCTCCCAGGCGACGCTCGAGCCCGCCGCTGCGCGCTGGGAGCAGGAGCTCGGCGAGTACGTGCTCGACTGGGATGCGCTCACCGGCAGCAACGACGGGGTCGCGTTCGCCCGCTCGGCGTTCCGCCACGCGTGTCTCGTTTGCCAGTGGGATCCCGCGCTCGCCGGGAGCGCCGAGGGGTCCCCGCCGCCGGTGATCTGACCGGCTAACGGTCACACGAAGGCCTATACTCGGCGCATGCTCGAACTGGCTGAGCTTGCTGAGGAGTTGGGCGTTGATCCTCGAACGCTGCGCCGGGCCGCCGCAGACGGGACGATCCACGTCGAACGCCTAAGTGCCCGTCGGCAGCGTGTCAGCGACGTCGAGCGGCGTTACATGGCCGAGCATTGGCAGTCGCTTTCGATGTTGCGAGGCGCGCTGCGCACTGAGCCCAACGTCCGCCTCGCGGTCCTCTATGGCTCGGTCGCTCGGGGTGATGACACAACGGATTCGGATCTCGATCTGTTGGTCTCTCTGACGGAGGATCGTCCCGACTCGGCGGTCAAGCTTGCCGTGCGTCTCGAACGCGCCGTAGGACGCGAGGTGGACGTCGCGCGGCTGAACCGCGTGAACGACGATGCGCCGCTACTGCTGCTCAGGGCAATCGACGAGGGCAGGGTCGTGATCGATCGAGATCGAGAGTGGGCCGGACTCCAGGCGCGGCGGAGCCGCGTTGCTCGGCGCGCAAGCCGTGCGCACGATGCGCGGCGACGTCGCGCGCGCGCCTCCGTCCGCGAGTTGTTGGTCGCTGAGTGAGGGGCGAGCCAAGGGAAACGACGGCGCGCTCGGCCGAGGTCTAGCGCCGCGGCTTCAGTTTCGACCACTCGGCCTTGTGAATCCGCTTGGCGGCCTGGTAGTCGGTGAGCGCCTGTGGCGAGTCGACGTCGCCGAGCGTGGGGTGGGCGGGCACGAGGTCCGCGGCGGCACCCACGCCGAAGCGGTTGGCAAGCACCGCGCCCAGTGACTTGACCTTCATCTCGCCGAAGCCTGGAAGGGCGGCGAGGTTGGCGCGCAACTCGGACGAATCGGCGGCGTCGGTCCACACTCGCGCGGCATCGCCGTCGTACGTGTCGCTCACGTACACCGCGAGCTCGTGCACGCGCTGCGCCATCGACCCGGGGAAGCGATGGATCGCCGGTTTCTCTTTGAACGCCGGCTCGAGGTCGAGCTTGGCCAGTCGCTTGGGGTCGAGCGTTCCGAGCCGCTCCTGAATTACCAGCGGCCCGGCGAACGCCTTCTGGACGGAGACCTGTTGGTCGAGCGCGAAGCCGATCAGCAGCGCCATCGGGTCTGCCGCGAGCAGCTCGTTGGCTTCGTCGGAGTCGGTGAAGTAGAGGCGGTCGGGCACGCGCTGCATCGTATCGGTGACTCGTTCAGGCCGATGGAACGGAGAGCTCTGCCGCGGCCAAATACATCACGGCCTGGACGCGGGCGACCGCCCGGACCGCCTCATCCGGCGGTAGCAGCTCGGGGTGGTGCAGCGGGCGCGGGCTGAACCCGTCAGCGCCTTCGAGCCCGACGAAGCCCATCGCCAACGGCGCGATCGCACCGAAGAATGCGAAGTCGTCCGAGCCGCACGAGCGCCACTCAGCGGCTGCCTCCATGCCTGCGCCGGTGAGCAGCGCGCGCGCCCTAGTCACGATCTGCAGGTCGTTCTCGAGCGCCGGCTCTCCCGGCTCGAGCACGACGATCCCGCGGCAGCCGTGCGCGGCGGCGACCCCGCCGACGACCTCCTCGACCATCGCCCGCAGCGCGAGTCGATCCTCCCGCCGGTGCGCACGCAACGCCGCGCGTGCGCGGGCGCGGCCGGGGATCACGTTCTCAGCGCTCCCGCCCTCCAGCACCCCGACCGTCAGAGAGGCTGCATGGACGGGGTCGATGCGTCTGCCCGCCTCCGCGTGGAGTGTCACGACCACGTTTGCGAGCGCGAGGATCGGGTCGTGCCCGCGGTGTGGGTAGGCGCCGTGCGTGGGCTCGCCCTCGACGATGATCTCGACGGCGTCGCACGAGGCATTGACAGGGCCGGCATCGAGCGCCACCTCGCCCCATCGCAATTCGGGGTGAATGTGGGCGGCGACGATCGCCGCCGGTTCACGCGCCGCCAGCTCGCCGGCCGTCTGCTCGGCGCCCGAGGGGTACGCCTCCTCGCTCGGCTGGAAGACCGCCAGCAGCGGGGCTGGAAGTGCGCCGCCCAACTCGAGTGCGACGCGGCACAAGGCCACGAGTGCCGCCATGTGAACATCGTGTCCGCAGGCATGCATGACCCCGCCTCGCGCGGCGAACGCTGCAGCGGTTCGCTCCTCGATCGGAAGCCCGTCGAGCTCCGCGCGTACGGCGATCGGCGCGACGCCGTTGGGCGTGCCCGTATCGCCGATGTGTGCGAGCAGGCCCGTGCCGGCCACGCTCTCAGTGGGGACTGGCAGCTCCGCGGCGACGCTCGCGGCGGTCTCCTGCTCCATGTGTGCGAGCTCCGGGTGCGCGTGCAGGCGCTGGCGCAAAGCGACCGCCCGCGGCAGCTCGCGCTCGATCCCACTCAGCAGGCGTTGCAGCATCGCCGCGTCAGTAGATGGAGGCATAGCGATCACATATCTCCTGGAGGTCGAGGCCCGCGACCGCCTCGAGCTCGGAGCGCTTCACGCTCACGTAGGCGTCATATAGAAGCGGTCCCATCCAGTCGCGCACGCTCTCGTCAGCGGCGAGGGCGCTCAGCGCCTCCTCGAGCGTCGCCGGCAGCGCGCCCACGCCGAAGCGCTCCGCCTCCGCCGCGTCCAGCTGCGCCGGATCCCGGTCGAGGATCGGCGGCACAGGCAGCTCCGTGCGCACCCCGTCCAGGCCCGCCCTGACGATCGCTCCAAGCGCGAGGTACGGGTTGGCGGTGGCATCCGACCCGCGGTACTCGAGATGTAGCTGTGCAGAAGGGTCGGACCCGCCGAAGGTGAGCACCGGCGGTATCCGCAGCAGCGCCTCGCGGTTGCGCTCGGCCAGACACGCCGCGCCCGCGCTCCAGCGGTGTGGCGTCAGGCGCGCCCCGGAGACGGGACTCGCAGCTGTGAGCGCGCTCAGCGCCCGCGCGTGTCGCAGGATCCCGGCCGCGAAACGTCCCCCCAGCTCGCTCAGCGATCCAGGCTTTGACGCGTCATAGAGCAACGACCTGCCGCTCGCATCGAGCAGGCTCAGGTGGATGTGGGCACCGTTGCCTGCCTGTTCCGGGTCTAGTAGTGCCGCAAAGCTGGCGCGCATGCCTTCGCGACGCGCGATCTCGCGCACCACCTCGCGGAAGATGACGCTGCGATCTGCGCTCGCGACGCCCTCGGTCGGTGCGACCGGTACCTCGAATTGGTGTGACGCATACTCGGCGAAGAAGCGCTCCGGCTCGGTCCCCGCTTCCACGAGCGCCCCCATCACGCGCGCGGGGAAGGGTTCGATCAGCCGCTGCGCCTCCAGCGTGAACGGCAGCGCCGACGGGGAGTCCCCCTCCGGGGAGGATGCGGGCAGTAGCTGGAACTCGTGCTCGAAGCTCGCGCTCAGGCGGGCGCCGAGCTCGCGCTCGAGCTCCTCCAGGGCCTCGCGCAAGAAGCGGCGCGGGCAGCACTCCCAAGGCGTGCCGTCCGTCTCGACGATGTCGCACAGAACCAGCTCCAGCGCACCGGCGTGGTCGTCGCCGCTGACCAGCACGCGCGTCTCGGCGTCCGGCATCAGGCGCAGATCTCCCGTCGAGCCGAAGGGGTTCGGCTCGGCCACCGGACCGAGCGGCGTGAGCGCGTGGTTGGCCGGCACCCAGCCCACGCCCGTCTGCAGGTACTCACCGAGATCCGCCGAGAACACCGAGCGCGCGCGGACGATCGAGCCGAGGTCACAGCAGACGAGCGCCACCAGCTCAGCGGCACTCACGGCAGTGTCTCTGGCGTCACGGTCCCGTTGTCCCACATGCCCTCGATGAGCCCCACGGCGTTGGCGCCGGAGCGGACCGCCTCAGCATCCTCAGCGGAGACGACCACGAGCATGCCGCCGGCCGGCATGTCGCGCCGATCCAGGGCGGCGGCGAGTCGCTCCTGCGGCTGCAGGTGCACGCCGCCGATTCCGAGCGCGGGGTAGGTGTCCGCGATGCCGTAGAGGCTCCCGCCCGGGCCGCGCACGCGACCGAACACGCACGCGAAGTGGCCAACGTCCCAGTCAGGTGGCGGACCATCCTGCGTTCCCTCGAACAGGTAGTCCAGCAACTGGTTGACGCTCGGCCTCCCGCCCCACAGATGATGAGTGGCGAAGTTCGCCACAAGCGCGGCCGACCGCTCGAGCGACGCGGCCGCGTCGAACAGGCACCCAAGCGTTGTCGCGTCCCAAGGGCCCTTGTAGGGAATCACCGCAAGCTCATCGCTCGAGAGCCGGACGATCGCCTCGAGCAGCCCGGCGGCGGTGGTTCCAGATAGGTCGGAGTCTTCGATCTGCGGCAACGCGATGCGGTAGTCGCGGCGGCCGGGTTCGCCATGGGGGAGCACGCCCGACTCGCGTATGCCAGAGACAATGCTGCCGGCGGCGAGCGCGACGGCATCCTGGTCGACAGGCTCGCCGCCCCGATCCGCGAATCCGGCGGCGCCGAGAGCCAGCGCGCCGCAGAAGGCGCCGCAGAGGTCGTCTCGCTGCGGCAACTCCAGGGCGTGGCGCTCCAGGAGCTCGCGTGCGCCCGGAAGTAGCTCCAGAGCTGGGGCATCGGGGCCGATCACAGGCCCAATCTACATGGGCCAGAGCCGGCATCCAAGCGGCCTCCAGACCCGATAGACGCGGCCACTGGCCTGATTCCGATGGCCGCTACGAATTCCGTCCGACGGAGGTGTAAAAGTTGAGCGTCTGGTACGTCGATCTATGCGGGTTGCCTGTCGTAGACAGTCGCCCGCTTCTGCTTGACAGAACAAATGGGGTCTGTGATAGTACGGGCCGAATGGCCCGGAGAGCCGAATCCTCCCGGAGCATGGCGAAACGGTACTAGACTGTTCCTGATCGACAAGCTCGGCTTTGTGGGGGCCAATCGACAAAGGGAGCGGTGAGAGACCATGCGGCGCATCGTGATTCTTGGGGTGGCAATGGTGGCGGCCTTCGCGGTCGTGGCTGTCGACGCGATCTCAGTCTCTGCTTCGGGCGATGAATTCGTGTCCAGCAAAGCCGGCAAAATCAAAAGCAAAGGTGGCGCCCAGAAATTCAAAACCTCCGCCGGCACGATCGAATGCAGCGAAGTCACCGGGAGCAGCGAAGTGGGTTCGGGCGAACTCAAATCGGTGACGCACAAAGAAGTGCTGACCTTTGTCAACTGCGAAGGTTTCGGCAGCACCGTAACGATCTCCACGGCGCACTTGGAACTCAACGCCAATGGATCTGCGAAACTCGAAAAACGGGTCGCCCTGAAACCCGAAGGCGCCGGTTGTGAAGTGTTCATCGAACCGCAGACGCTCGAAGGCTTTGGTTACAGCAACGTTTCGGGCGGCAAGGTAAAGATTGAACCGAACGTCCTGAAAATCCACTCGAAGGGGACCGGAGGGGCGTGCGGCGGCGAAAACACCGAAGGGTCCTACAGCGGCACGATCACGAGCGAACTCGAAGGCGGCACCGTCGAATGGAAATCGTAGCCCGTAGTTAGCCGAAACGGCTCCGGGTATCGACGGCGGCGGGGCGCGAGTCGGCAGCGCCCCGCCTCGGCGTCCTAAACGCCTCTGGACGCATAGGCACGGTGTTCCCAGCGGCTAGCTAGACTACGACGCGCAGAGGAGGAGCAAATGCGCGGAAAGTCGCTACGCGGTCTATCGATGAACAACGGGGCCCGCGCATGCGGTGCGTGTCTGGTGGCGGTGGCCATGATGTGGCTCATCCTGGTGTCGGCCCACGGGGCGTCGGCGTCCAGCTGTACGAATGCCCAATTCCGGTCGGGGCCGTCGGAAGGCCTTCCCGACTGCCGCGCCTACGAGCAGGTCTCGCCGGTCGAAAAGGGCGGCCAGGACGCTGTGACTCTCCAGCAGATGCTGCCGGCCCAGGCCGCCCCATGCGAAGCACTCGAACTGTGCTCGATCGCCTACATGAACGCCGGCGCCGCGTTTGCAGGCGATCCGGGCAACGAGTATTCCAACGCGTATATCGCGGCGAGGAGCGCGAGCGGCTGGCAGACCACACCAATCTCCCCACCGACGCCGCAGGCTCCGGCGAGCGGCGACCCGAAGCTCAACTACGCCTTCTCCGAAGATCTGTCCGACGCGGTGATCCGCGTCCCGTTTCAGCAGCTGACCGAAGACGCTCCGGTCGGCGTCTACAACCTCTATCTGCGCGAACCCAGCGGCGCCTACTCGCTGCTCACGACAATCGCTCCACCCGAACCTCCTGAAGCCGGGTGTGGGCGGTGCTTCGAACATCAGGACGTGCCGGTGTTCGCCGGTGCGTCGAGCGCATTCGACCACGTCATCTTCGAGGCCAACGACAGTCTCGTCACGGGTGCGCCCGCGGGTGTGGGAAATCTCTACGAAGCCGACGACGGCGTTGTCAGTCTCGTTGGCGTACTCCCGGACGGCACGATCCCGTCCGAAGGCTCTACCGCCGGCGGTGGCATCGAAGTCGCGGCCGGACACGCGCACCAGCTCGAGCATGCGATCTCGAACGACGGCTCTCACGTTCTTTTCGAGGCCGCTGCTGACGGTGGTGAGCCTGACGAACAGCAGAGTGGGGACACGGAGCTCTACGACCGTATCGACGGCTCCGAAACCGTTGAGGTCTCTGCCCCGGCTGCGGGTGCCGAGCCCTCCGAATGCGAAACCAAGGAAGGCAGCTGTGGCCCACAGCCGGCCCAGTTCTGGGCGGCTTCCGCCGACGGGTCCGTCGTGTACTTCACGAGCAAAGCCGCCCTCACGAAGGAGTCGCATACGGGTCCCGAACCCGCCGATCCGGGCGATGACCTCTACCGCTACGAAGTGGGTGGCCGCGGGGCCCAGGGCAAGCTGCGGGACCTCACCCCAAACGCCTACGAAGGGGTGACCGAAGAAGCGGACGGCGCCCGCGTCCTCGGCGTCGTCGGCGCCTCCGAAAGCGGCTCCTCCGTCTACTTCGTCGCAGAAGGCCACCTAGCGGAAGGCGCTCGGGCCGGTCATCCCAACCTCTACGTGTGGCAGGAAGCTGCGGATGGCACGGGCGCTGTGAGATTCATCGCGACGCTGGCGCCGCCGATCCAAGAAGAACAGGAAAACATCGAACTGATGGTTCAGGGGAACGACTTCGCATATGAGAGCGACGTCGAGGACTGGACGAGCTGGCCGACCGAGTCGCAGGCTTACGTGACACCCGACGGCGCCCACCTCGCGTTCATGTCTGTCGAACCGCTGACCGGCTACGACAACATCGAGGAAGCAGGCGAAGCGGCGCACGAGGTATTCGAGTACAGCGCCGAATCGGGCCAGCTCGTGTGCGCGTCGTGCGGCCCCGCCGGCATCCGTCCGCTCGGCAGCGCGTTCATCGGGGCGCGACTCGGCGAACGGGCCAGCACGGCCTTTCACCAGCCGCGCACACTAAGCGACGACGGCAGCCGGCTCTTCTTCACCTCGCCTGAAGCCCTCGCCGGCGTGGCCGGCGGTAGCGACAAGCTGTTCGAGTACGAGAACGGCACGATTCAGCTGGTCTCCGGCCCCGAAGCCGGTGGCGAAGCTGTATTCCTCGATGCCAGCGCGAGCGGAGACGATGTCTTCTTCGCAACGCGAGAACGGCTGGCTCCGACAGATACCGACGAACTGCTCGATGTCTATGACGCACGCGTGGACGGTGGTCTGCCGACGCCCAGCCAGCCGTCGTCCTGCGCAGACAGTGCGTGTCAGGGCCTTCCTACGGTCGGCCCGTGGCTCACAACCCCGATGTCTGCTTCCTTCCTCGGCGCCGGCAATCTCACCCCGCCGTCGCCGAGGCCGCCGGTGAAGCCGACACGCAAGCAGCTCCTCCTCCGCGCTCGGGCCAAGTGTCGGCGGCTGAAGGCCGGCAGGCGGCGTTCCGCTTGCCTCGCTCTCGCCGAGCGACGCTACCGGTCCAGGCCGAAAGCCTCGCATCGCGCTCCCGCCGCGAAGCGACCTCGGTCTCACGCGTGACTGCACAGGCTTGCCTGCGTGGCGGCATGGCGCGGCCTCGTCTGCCGCGGTCCGCGCTGCTGGTCGCCGTGCTGCTCGTCTCCGCCTCCGCCGGCGCCTCGCCGGCGGGCGCCCACCCCGCGAGCCCGCATTGGAGCATTGTCTCCGAGTCGGAGCCAACGTACTTCAGAGCCGCAGGCACGTCCAATGCCTACGTGCTCATCGTCCGCAACGATGGCGCGGCGTCGACCGCACCGGCTAGCCCAGTAACCATCAGCGACCGCCTTCCGAAAGGAGTCACCGCCACAAAGGTGAAAGCGAACAGCGAAGGACCCAACAGCGTTGGCTCTCCGGGCGATGAACTCAGCTGCCTCGATCCACCGGGCGCGGAAGCAGTCACCTGTAGTTACGAAGAAAGCGCGGAACACGGCCCGTTGCTGGCCGGTGAGACCATCGTTGTGACGATCGCAGTCGTCCTCCCAGAAGGGACGGCTGCGTTGAATGAAAATTCTGCGACCGTATCGGGCGGTGGCGCCGCGAGCGCGTCCACGACCGAGACGACCCAGGTCGAGCAGGAACCCGCACCGTTTGGTCTCGCGCTCTTCGGCGTTGAAGACGTCGATGAAAGCGGCGAACGCGCCACCCAGGCCGGCTCACACCCATTCGAGATGAGCACGGACATCGGGCTTACGGTGGCCGCTCGAGAATTGCCGAGCTCCCAGAACGGTGGTGCCGAACGCGCCCTCGCAATCGCCGCTCCGCGAGATATCGAACTGGCGCTCCCGCCGGGCGTGGTCGGCGATCCGCACACCGTGCCGCAATGCAGCCAGCGCGCCTTTCTCGAAGGTGAAAATCTGAGCTGCCCCGTCGACACGCAGGTGGGGACGATCAGGCCTTTCTTCTACGGAGCGTTCCCGCCGGCCGACTACCCGGTCTTCAATCTCGTTCCACCATCAAGCGTGCCGGCCGAGCTCGGCTTCTCTGTCGCTAGAGTCGGGCGCGAGACGATCTTCTTCCACCTGCGCGTGAACGAACGGGGCGAATACGGTCTCGCGGCGTCGCTGAAGGGCATCCCCGAGACTGGACCGCTACAGGGCGCGATCCTGACCTTGTGGGGCGTCCCATCGGAAGCGAGCCACGACCTCGAACGCGAAGGCACCGTGGGAGAAGGAGGTCAGCAGAACAGCGAATTCTGCAAACCGTCGGTCAAGGTCGAAGCCGGAGTCGAAATCCAGACCACCTGCCCAAGCGACGCCCCCGCCAAGCCATTCTTGACGCTGCCAAGCCGGTGCGCGTCGAACCAGCCATTCACGATCACGACCGACTCGTGGGAGAGCCCCGGTCAGTTCCAGTCGTTCGCCTCGTCGCAGCTGGAAACCACCGGCTGCGAACAACTCGCCTTCACCCCATCACTGACGCTCGCACCTCAGACGACCCAGGCGAACACCCCCAGCGGCTACACGATCGAGCTGCACGTGCCGCAGAACGAAGACCCGACGGGTCTGGCGGAGGCAGACCTACGTGACGCGACGGTGACCCTGCCGGCGGGCGTGGTGCTCTCGCCGTCATCGAGCAACGGCCTGCAGGCGTGTTCCCCGGGCGAGTTCTCACTGGACTCCACGAACGCCGCGACCTGCCCGCCCCAGTCGCAGATAGGGACGGTGACGATCACAACGCCGATCCTCTCCAGCCCGCTGGAAGGCCAGATCTTCCTCGGCGAACCCGAATGCGCGCCGTGCACGCCGGCGGACGCACAGCAAGGCAAGCTCCTCCGCCTGCAGCTGCAGGCTCAGGGCTCTGGCGTGACGGTCAAGCTGGAAGGCTCCGCGTCGATCGACCAGGCGACCGGCCAGCTGACGGTCACGTTCCGTGAAAGCCCGCAGCTCCCGTTTGAAGACCTGAAGCTGATGCTCAACGGCGGCTCCCGCGCACCGCTCGCGAACGCCTCCGTCTGCGGTGTGCCGCTCTCGGCGAGCTCGTCCCTGACCCCGTACAGCAGCGAAACGCAGGCCCAGCCATCCAGCGAACCGTTCGAGCTGAGCGGTTGTCCCTCGCCGAGCTTCCAGCCGTCGCTGGTGGCGGGCACGACGAACAACCAGGCCGGCGGCTTCAGCCCGCTGACGCTGACCCTGTCTCGCGGCGAACAGGATGAGGACCTGCGGTCGCTGAGCGTGCGCTTGCCGCCGGGACTGCTGGGCATGCTCTCCAGGGTCCAGCTCTGCCCAGAAGCGCAGGCCAGGGCGGGCACTTGCGCAGCTCAGAGCGAGATCGGCACCGCGACCGTCGGAGCTGGGCCCGGTCCCGAACCGGCGTTCGTCAACGGAGCGGTGTACCTGACCGGCCCTTACGAAGGCGCACCGTTCGGCCTCTCGATCGTCGTGCCTGCCACCGTCGGCCCACTCTCGCTGGGCACGATCGTCGTCGGCGCGAAGGTCGAGGTCAATCCCGCCACCGCGGCGCTGACGATCTCCAGCGGCTCACTGCCTCAGAGCCTGGATGGCGTTCCGCTTCAGATCAGGACGGTGAACATCGACATCGATCGCGAAGGCTTCACGTTCAACCCGACCGACTGCGAACCGCTGGCGTTCGAGGGTACGGCCGAAAGCGCCCAATCGCTGAGCGCCGCAATCGCCACGCGCTTCCAGGCCGCCAACTGCGCGGCGCTGGCGTTCACGCCGAAGCTGAGCGGGCTCACGCACGCCAACACGAGCAAAGAGCACGGCGCCTACCTGCACGTGAGGATCGTCTCAGCCGGCGGCCAGGCGAACATCGCGAAGCTGAAGGTGGATCTCCCCAAGCAGCTCACACCGCGCCTGTCGACGCTGCAGGACGCTTGCCTGGCCACGGTGATCGAAGTGGACCCGGCACGCTGTCCGGCGGCGTCGATCGTCGGCAGCGTGACCGTAATCACGCCGGTCCTGCACGAGCCGCTGGTTGGGCCTGTCTATGTGGTCTCCCACGGGCGCTCCGCCTCGCCCGGAGTTGAGTTCGTGCTCCAGGGCGAAGGCGTGACCGTCGAGGAGGTCGGGCAGACGAGCCTGCAGCACGGGATCCTCGCTGCCACGTTCCGCTCGTTGCCGGACGTGCCGATCTCCACCCTGGGTCTGGTCCTCACGGAAGGGCCACACTCGCTGTTCGCGGCGAACCTGCCGGCGAGGGCCAGGCGCAGTATGTGCGGACAGAGCCTCGCGATGCCCACCGAGATCACCGGCCAGAACGGCGCGGTCCTCAAACAGACGACAAAGCTCGCCGTGTCCGGCTGCACCAAGCCCAAGACGCACCGCAAGGCCAAGCGCAAGGCGTAGGCTTCGGCTTGACGATACGACCGCAGGCTGACCGGAAGGACGCAACCTCATGAGCTGGGACTTCTCCACCGACCCCGACTTCCAGGAGCAGCTCGACTGGATGCGCGACTTCGTCCGCACAGAGATCTGGCCGCTCGAGTCGATCTGGCACGAGCTCGGCCTCGGCGGCCTGCGCCGCGCGATCGCGCCGCTGCAGGAGCAGGTCAAGGAGCGCGGCCTGTGGGCGACGCACCTGCCGCCGGAGCTGGGCGGCCAGGGCATGGGCCAGGTGCGTCTGGGCCTGATGCACGAGATCGAGGGCAGCTCCCCGATCGCGCCGCTGGCGTTCGGTAACGCGGCCCCCGACTCGGGCAACTCCGAGCTGCTGGCGCTGGCGGGCACGCCCGAGCAAAAGGACCACTGGCTGCATCCACTGCTGGCGGGCGACCTGCGCAGCGCGTTCAGCATGACCGAGCCGGACACCCCTGGCTCCGATCCGACGCAGCTGCGCACGCGCGCGGCGCGCGACGGCGATGAGTGGGTGATCGACGGGCTCAAGTGGTTCTCCTCCAACGGCTCGATCGCGGACTTCCTGATCGTGATGGCGGTTACCGACCCCGACGCGCGCCCGGCACAGCGGGCGTCGATGTTCATCGTTCCCACGGACACGCCGGGCGTTGAGATCGTGCGCGACGTGCCGACGATGGAGCATCCGTGGGAGCAGTACGGCAGCTACGGGGGTCACGCGGAAATCGCCTACGAGAGCGTTCGCGTCCCGGCGGAGGCGCTGCTCGGCGGCGAGGGCGAAGGCTTCCTGCTGGCCCAGCACCGCCTGGTGCCGGGTCGCATCCACCACTGCATGCGCTGGCTCGGCGTCGCGCGCAGGGCATTCGACATGCTCTGTGAGCGTGCCACCTACCGCCACGCGCACGGCTCGATCCTGGCTGAGAAGCAGACCGTCCAGAACTGGATCGCCGACAGCGCGGCGGAGATGCAAGCGGCACGGCTGATGACGCTGCAAGCCGCGTGGGTGATGGACACCCAGGGCGCGAGCGCCGCGCGCACGGATGTCGCGCTGATCAAGTTCTACGGCGCGAAGGTACTCCACGACGTCGTCGATCGCGCGGTGCAGGTGCACGGCTCGCTCGGCTACTCGACGGACCTGCCGCTCGAGCAGATGTATCGCTTCGCCCGCGCGGCGCGCATCTACGACGGTCCCGACGAGGTCCACCGCCAGTCGGTCGCGCGCCACCTCTTGCGCGGATATGAGGCTCCGGCCGACGGGGTGCCGAGCGAGCATTTGCCGAGGCGCCGCGAGCAGGCCCGCGAGCGCTTCGCCGAGCTACTCGACGCGGTCACCGCAAACGACTAGGGAGGGCTCCGGGCGCAACGGCTGTTCCTGACCAGAGGATCGCCGCGTTGTTTCCGATGGTCCTCGATGATTCCGGAGTTGGATCAACGAAGTTTGCTTGCAAAACGACCCTCTTGGCGCCCCCTCCTCATACCTGCTCGAGGCGGCCATTGACAAATATCCGAGCCGTTGCATAGTTCGCCGCTACGGTCACTTCCGACTTGGGAGATCGCGGGTTTAAGTCGAGCGAGGTGTGCGGATGTCAGTAGCAGCGCAGAAGTACGCAAACGAGGACGTGGGCTGCTAGATGGGTGGCACGCTCTCACCGACGCCGGAGCTGGGGAGCTCCCGCCGTCGGGAACAGCAGATAGCACGGCCTGTCCAACAATCGGAGCTCACGCGCGTCGGTTGGATGCCGAGCACGAACTTGGGGCTCGCCGAGTGGTCGGCTGTCGGGCGTCGCTTTGGCGAGATCGGGCGTTGCAGTCAATGGTGGCTGGGTGACTGGATCCACTACGGCAACACGAAGTTCGGCGAACGCTATTCGCGCGCGGTGAAGCTCACCGGCTACGACGTGCAGTCGCTCATGAACATGGTCTATGTCGCGTCCCGATTCGACATCTCCCGACGTCGGGAGAACCTGTCCTGGAGTCATCACGCGACCCTCGCGGCGCTGGACGGAGATCAGCAGGACTACTGGCTGGCGCGCGCGGCCGCCGACAAGCTCTCGGTGGCCGATCTGCGCGTCGAGCTGCGCGGCGCGCGGCGCACGCACGGGGCGGGCGCCGCGGAGGGCGACGGGCGCGATGGCTCCCCCGAGCCACACGAGCATGCCGGAGTGGTCGTGTGTCCGAATTGCGGGGAGGCTGTTCCACTGTCACATTGACGGTGTATGGAAGCCGACCTGCTCGTCCTCGGCGCCGGCGCCAAGGGCGCAGCAATCGCGATGAAGTCCCACGCTGTGAACTCTGTGGGACTGGGGCCGGTGGCGGTGAGCATCGTGGAGGCGGTCGGTCCGGCGGCGGCGTGGCGCGACGGCGAGGGAGTTACCTCCAGCCGCGAGGTGTTGGGGCTGGGGCCGTCCAAAGACGTCGGCTTTCCCTATCAGGGCGAGCGCGCGTTCGGCGAGCACGGCAGCGCCGTGGACCGAGCGGCGCTCGAGTTCTCCTGGCAGAGCTATCTGGTCGAGAAGGGCCGCTACGCCGAGTGGATCGACGCGGGCGGGCCCGCGGTCCAGCGGCGGGTGTTCGGCGACTACCTGGGGTGGGTGCTGGCGCGCGCATGCAACGGCGTCACGATCCTCCGTGGCCGTGTCGTCCGCGTGGGGCTCACGCGCGAGCGCGAGCGCTGGATGGTGGAGGTGGCCGAACCTGATGGCAGCTCGTGCGTGACGTGCGGTGCGCTCGCGCTGACCGGCCAGGGCGCGCCGCGCCGGATCGCGCACGACGCCGAGGCAGCGCCGCGGGTCCTCGACTGTGAGAGCGGGCGCATGCAGATCGCCCGCGTGACGGCGGAGCAGAGCTCTGACATCGCGATCGTGGGCGGTGGGGAGAGCGCGCTCAGCTGCATGGAGTTCGTGCGCGCGCGACGCCCGGATGCACGCCTGACGATCTACACGGCGAGCATGCCGATGAGCAGGGTCGAGAGCTTCCTGGAGAACAGGGTCTTCTCCAGGCCGGATGAGGTCGACTGGACTGCGCTCAGCGTGTCCGCGCGCCGTGACTTCATCGCCCGCAGCGACCGCGGCGTGTTCGGCACCGACCGCGTTGCACCGTTTGGGTTTGATCCTGAGTGTCGCTTTGTGGCCGGGCGTGTCACGCACGTGTCCGCCGGTGCTGACCTCGGCAAGGTGTGCGTCGCCTGCACCTCTCCCGCGGGGACGACGTGCGACGAACACGACTACGTGATCAACTGCACCGGCTATGACCCGCTCGAGCAGTTGCGGTTGTTGCTGGCGCCAGATGCGCGCGCCGAGGTGGAGCGCCAGGTGGGCCCGTTGTGGCACGGCGCGATCGATGCGGACGCCACCCCGATCGGCCGCTCGTTGGAGCTCCGCGGCATGCACCCGCGCGTGCACCTCCCCGGTCTCGCGGCGCTCAGCCAGGGCCCGGGCTTCTCGACCCTGGGCGCCCTCGGTCTGGTGGGCGACCGTGTGCTCGAGCCGCTCGTCAGAGCCGCGACTATGAGCTCACAGCGCGAGCCGTTGACAGTCGGCGCGTGACGATCGCAAGCGCCTGATCGCCAGGCGCGAATGCGACGGAGCTTCTCGTTGTCGTCCCTTCAGAGCTCGTGCCACCGGCGGGTTGCAGCTCGACCTCGCCGAGCACGGTCTGAATCACGCGCTTGATCGTCAGCTGCGCGAAGCTCGCCGCCAGGCAGCGTCGTACTCCGCCCCCGAAGGGGATCCACGAGTACGGGGGCGCGGGTGTGCCCAGGAAGCGCTCGGGCATGAACGTCCGCGCGCCCGGGTAGATGTCCTCGCGTCGGTGAATCAGGTAGGGGCAGGGGGCGGCTGTAGCGCCCGCGGGAATCGTGCGTCCCTCGAATGTCATCGGCTCGAGCAGCTTGCGCATGATCAGCGGGACCACCGGGCACAGGCGCAGCGTCTCCTTCATG
>Ga0209006_10001397_pt1 | contig 21911 bp, 25 predicted proteins | sample JacPin_JW_Ref_O2_FD_188567 | JGI IMG/M metagenome (GOLD analysis project Ga0209006, IMG submission 188567) | Forest soil microbial communities from Algoma, Ontario, Canada - Jack Pine, Ontario site 1_JW_Ref_O2 (SPAdes) (version 2) | ecosystem: Environmental > Terrestrial > Soil > Boreal... | reverse complement strand
TTACCTAATATAGAGCGCAAAACATTGCGCCGCGTAGACGGCATCGGCTTCGCTGCTTCTGTAGCGCTCACAACACCAACCTCCCCTGTTAATCGTCTGCAGTATTTGACACATTGCAAGTCGACCAGAATGTGATGCAGCGCACAGCTTTGCGTTAGATACCGCCGGAAAGCCTCGATGCGATTTCCTAAGTGAAAATACCTACGTAGCTTGTTTGCTCGACTGCCGGCGCACGTCCATCTAGACTTCATCCGAATGTCTTTGGGAGCGATGCCGTGACTCTAAAATTTCTACTAGCCCTAATCTTGACGACCACACTCGGACCGCCCGTGAGATATGTTTTCTATAAGGCCAAACTCTTGCCAGATGACCAGGTCTATCAAGGCGGAAGCGCGATAAATTTGGAACGGACGGGGGCGTCCATAGTGTGCCCAGGCCACTCGCCGGCGAGGGCTTCCGTTCGTCCCAGTCGGCTATGGAGTCTATTGGCTGGTAAGACGTCGACGCAGAGCCAATTGATCTGACTCTGTCGTAATGGTGTCGCGATAGGCCGCGACAGTAGGATCGCTAGTGCAGTCCGGGAGTCATCTTCCGCCGGACCTCTTTAGTCCAGCAGACGACTTGGCCTCGGTGTTGCGTCGAGGCTTTTTCGATTTTGGAGGCTTTTTCGATTTTGGCACTGATGTTGCAGGCTTCCGATGCCGGTAGATATAAAGCGCGGGCTTACAAGATGAGCGAGGTCTTTCGTTTTCGTTCCCAGGCGGGCTCTGACGAGATGATCGCAAAACTCGTCAAGGCTGGATATTTGCGGCCAGAGCAGCGGCACGACGCCGACGCTATTACCATTGCGATCGCCCTACTGAAGCAGGACCTGAGACGCAGCGGGAACAGCGGCGACGGCCCGGCGGCGGCCTAAATGGGACTATTTGCGGCGGCGATTTTCACGCTGCAAATTAGGTTTTGAAGCCGCGTCCGATCTCGCGCCTTCGCCCCAAAGCGCTTCGTGCTCCTGACGCTTGGGCTCCTCCTCGTGCACTCAGCGCGAAGTCTTGACGCCCTGTCTCCGTTGCGGGGCTCCAGTCACGTCGTGTTGGCCGTTGTCCTGCCGCAGAAATCGATCCTCAATCTCGGTATAGACCTTATGAAGCCACTGTTCCGCGCGGTCGGCTTTGTCCTGGTAAATCCCAACCTCAGCCTCTAACTCCGCGATCCGGTCTTCGGCCGCTCGAAGCTGATGGGAAAGCTTCTGGGCCATCTCGAGGGCATGCTGACTGTTTGCTTCGGCCACGCCAGCGGCCTTGTGAAGCAATCTCAGAATGGTCTGCCCTGCTTCATCAAGTTGATCAGCACTATCGGGAGGCGCCGCGTTTTTGGCAACCGGCGCAAACGGAATGACTGACTCTGATTCGTACCCGCCACTCAACTGACCACCCATTTCACAGCTCCCTTTTGCATAGCTCCGTCTAAGCATGGTCTGGTCGCGGGTCCTCTTTGTGGCGACGACCGATCTTTCAATAGGGCTTTCACCGGTCGGCCCGTTTTGTCTGCATGTGTGGCCTGTCGGTTACACCGAAATGCAGTGAAGCAAAAAGGGCGGGCCATCGGGCTCCTACGTTGGTGAACGCTACTTCAGCGCCCGCTTGCGGCCAGAGCTTGGCCCAAAAAGACACACAACGAGTCAGAAGCTCCCCAACCACCTTTTCGCGGCCAGCCTGCGATATTAGATCGGCGACATGATCGGGATCGCCGTAATAATTCCTTTCGGACTTGTGATGTTCACGCCAGAATCTGCTCTGAAAGCATCCGTTGAAACAGCTGCACAATTCGCTGCGATTCTCGTCGCGCTCTTGCTGGTGTTCAATCTCTCTCAGGAGCAGGAGCTTCAGCTCTTCTATATCCTTTTTCTGCCCATCGTCTGGTTGGCGGTTCGTGCGGGCCTGAGCGGGGTAACGGCTGGCATTCTAGTCGCGCAGCTTGGCTCGATCGTTGGTGTACACGTGGCCTCAAAAACGGCTATCGACGTGACAGCATTTCAATTATTAATGCTGGTCTTGACGATGACCGGTTTGGTTGCGGGCGCGCTCGTCACCGAGCGTCGTCGCGCCGAATTTCAACTGCGTCTACAACAGGATTCTCTTGACCGATCGGCGCGCCTCCGGAGCATGGGTGAACTGGCAGCGGCGGTCGCCCATGAGATCAATCAGCCCCTTATGGCAGCCGGAACCTATTCTCGTCTCGTACGCGACGCGCTTTGCGCCGCACATAACTCCGAGTCATCCATCGTGGAGGTCGCTGAAAAGGTTGTCGCGCAAGTAGAGCGCGCCTCGGAGGTAGTTAGACGATTGCGTGCGCTCTTGAGGTTGGAGAAGCGCGATCGGTTGCCGGTGGCGGTAGGACAGATCCTAGATGACGCTCTTGGCCTATGTCGGGAGGAGCCAGATCGTAATCGAATTAGCTGTCGCACCGTATTGGAATATGACCTCCCGCCGTCGTTGTCGACATTCTCCAGATCGAGCTGGTCGTGCTCAATCTCGTGCGCAATGCAGTGGAGGCGATAAATGAAGCAGATCCCACAGGCGGAGTGATAACGATCGAGGCAAAGCAGGTCAAAAGCGGGATTATTGAGTTCTGCGTGCGCGACAGCGGCCCGGGCTTCCTGGGTGGGCAAGCGACCGTGGAATTCTCGCCATTTGTCACGACTAAAGCGACAGGTTTTGGTATCGGGTTGTCGTTATCGCGGACGATAATTGAGGCACACGGCGGCCAACTGAGTGCGGGAAGCGACACTCAGGGTACCGTCGTTCTGTTCACGCTACCTTCAGTGACGAGGGATCAATGATCGATAATATTCATATCGCGCTGATTGACGACGATCTGGCCGTTCTTGACTCGCTTCGCTTATATCTCGAATGGAACAAGGTGAAGGTCACGTGCTTCACGGCGGCCGATGATTTTTTGTCTGGAGACGTAGTTCAGCAATCCTTCGATTGTGTGGTAGCCGACGTACTTATGCCGGGTCTATCAGGCATCGGTCTCGTTGAAAAAATGGCTACGCTATCAAACCCCGTTCCCATCATTCTGATTACTGCGCATGGGAATGTTGAAATGGCGGTAAGGGCCGTCAAACTTGGCGCGTTCGATTTCATTGAGAAGCCTTTCGACGAAAAGCGCCTCCTCGACGGGATATGGCACGCTACCAATCAAGCCAGAGAGGCTAAGGGAGAGTCGTCCGATTTGCAGCAAGCGCGAATCCTAGCGAGTGGCCTGACCGATCGACAACGGGAAGTTATGGAGCTTGCGGTGGCTGGTCTGTCCAATAAAGAGATCGCCTTGCGTCTTCGAGTCAGTCGGCGCACGGTCGAGACCCACCGGGCGTGGATGATGGAGCGGATGCAGGCCCGCAATCTGGCCGACCTCGTCCGCAAGGTGATGCTGCTCAACCGCGACTGAATCGCTAATGCTGGGCCGGCGGGACTGCGCTTCGTTCCCTTGCGAGACAATGACGAGCAGTCGTGAGCTCCCGATGGTCGATAGATGTGCGTCCGCTCCTGATGCTGTGGACGGCTCCTCCGCCGCTACGAGAGTGCGTTTGATGTGGGCGCCGTTAAGGCTCCCACGATTCGGAGGAGCCACCCATGCAAACGGCCACGACATCGGTCTCGCAAAATCGGTATTTAAGGTCCACGGCGTTGTTGGTGCAAGTGGTCATACGGCGCCGGTTGAAACGTCGCTACGTCCTAGAATTCTTCCAAAAGCTACCACCGTGCCTAGTCGGCATCGAAGCCTGCGCCTCGTCGCAATTGGTCGCGCGAGTTCCACGCACTTGGCTATACGGTGCGACTAATGCCCCCGGCCTACGTGAAGCCGTATGTGAAGCGGGACAAGAATGATACTGTTGATACCGAGGCGATCTGCGAAGCGGTCGCCCGGGCCAACATGCGGTTTGTCGCGAGCAAGACGCCAGAGCAACAGAACTGCCTGACGCTGCACCGTACCCATCACTTGTTCATCCGCCAACAGACCTCGGTGATCATTGCCATCCGCGCCCACTTTGCGGAGTTCGGGATCGTCGCGCCAGTCGGACGCCATTCTGTTGACCAACTGTCGTCGCAGATGCAGATGACAGACGGTTGCCAGACGTTGCCCTGTGCGTGAGTGGCCGCTCTCGGTGCCCACTTGCGGATGCTGAAGGCACAGATTCCACAGTTCGATCGCATGATCAGGGCTTGGCACCGATCCAGCGAAACCAGCCGGCGGCTCGACGATAGCCCCGGTGTCGATCCGGCCTTCGCGATCCAGCGTCACGAACGTCGAAACGGGCTAGAGCGGAGATCGGTCAACCAGTATTCAATATCCCGTCAGTGATATGAGCCAGCCCGACGCAGTAAACCCTAATGCAAAGTCCCTTTGGAGTTGTTCAAGTTCGCGCTGCTTCTCGAGATCGAGTTGGTTGGCACCGAGGCGATGCGCGCGAGTAGTCGCCTTGCTTGGCGAAGCATCATCGACCGCCGACAAAAAGACGAAGTCGGTGACGATGGCAGAAAGTTCAGAGGGCCGTTGTCCAGCGTGAAAATCGATCAATCCGGGGTCGCTATTTGCGGCACCCCGTTTGGCGTGGTCGGCGCACGACGCGGTGCGGCTGGCGCGACCGAAGCGGCAGCGGGTTCTGCGCTGGGTTTCACGGTAGGTGCTTTTGGCACTCTTCCGGACGGTTTCGCTTTTTGCATCGTAAGGTTTGAAGGTCGCGGCCGGGGTAACGGCGGTGCACCAAGAGGAGCGGGATACGTGCCGGGACGCATCGTCAATGGCGGTGGCGGCATGCTCAAGTCCGCTTTCTTCGGGCTCATCGGAGAGCCGCTGATGTCGGCCGGCATGGCGTTAGCCGGCGGCGCATCACGAGGCGGCGATCCAGACGGCGGTCCGGGAAGCGGCTCGTTAGGCGGAGCCTTGGAAGGCGGCGGAGCAGGCGGCGGCATCATGACAACCACGCCGTCAGGCCTTGCGGCAACGATCCGGTTGACCGCTCGGATCGCCCCGCTGCGCCCATCGACCACGACGCGCATGAGGATCTCGCGGGAATCGATGACGCGCAGCACATACGTCGTTCCTTCACGCTGTGGTAGCCCCAGCGGAGAGAAACCGGCATCGCGTACGATTTTGTTGATCTCGAAAGGCTGCACAAGACCAGGCGAAGGAGCTGGTGCCGCGGTGGACATTGCGTCAGACGTTTGTGACTGGGCGTGGCGGGGTACGGCGGCTAATAGGAGACAACATAGAGGTAGCGCGGCAGCCCCTAATATTCCTGCCATCGCAGACTTAGCCCCCCTCGCAAAGCGCGCAGCAGAGCCCCTGTCGAAGCGCGATGGGCTAGCTCGGAGTGCAAGACCACGCACTCGGGCCGAACCGATGGCGTCCTTCCCTAAAGGGTGGCTGGGCGGTTTCGGTAACGATTTCGTCATGGTTTCGCAAGGATGACTTAGCAAATCAACGCAAGTCCGCCAACGTCGATTTGTCCAGGTCGAGGGCGCGCCCGGTTTATTGCCGTCAGCGGCCGCGTCCGACTAGGTCAGACTCGGTCCTTCGACGATATTCGCCTCAGATCCGCGTTGCCTTTCCTTGCCACCGTAAGGCGGACATCGCAAACGCTTCGCATTCAGGCCAATTTTGGACCAGTCATTTCCTTTTATTCCGCGATGAAGTAGGATTCCCTGTCACCGGCGGGCGGGAGCGTGGTGGCGCCGTCGGCGGGCTAGCATTCTGGGCATCATCAGGCATCTTTTTGCGTCATCCAGCAGGCATGGCGCCGCGCGCGATTATCACCACTCTGATAGCACGTTATGAGCATTGTGGGGCGAGTCCCGCTGGCCGAAAGCCCGAATGAGCAAACGAGCGAGATGAAGCGTATCGTTGTCTCGAGCATCGTCGGTACGGCGGTCGAGTGGTACGATTTCCTGATCTACGGCACGGCGAGTGCGCTCGTCTTCAGCAAACTGTTCTTTCCGTTATCCAATCCCACCCTGGGCACCATCGCTGCTTTCGGCACCTACGGCGTCGGGTTCCTGGCCCGCCCGCTCGGCGCCGCGATCTTCGGACATTTTGGCGACCGGGTTGGCCGCAAAGCCATGCTCGCGATGACGATCGTCATAATGGGGCTTGGCACTTTCCTGGTCGGCCTCCTTCCTACCTATAGCCAGATCGGCATCCTGGCGCCGGTTCTGCTTGTCCTTCTGCGACTACTTCAGGGCATCGGGCTGGGCGGCGAGTGGGCCGGTGCTGTGCTCATGGTGGTCGAGAATGCGCCCGCCAGGAGCCGCGGATTTCTAGGCTCGATGGTGCAGCTCGGTTATCCGATCGGTAATCTGGCCGCAATCGGCGCGTTGGCGCTGCTATCTCAGTTGCCTGAGGCAGACTTCCTGGCCTGGGGGTGGCGCATTCCGTTCTTGATCAGCATCCTTTTGGCCGGCGTCGGCTTGTACATCCGCGTGCAGCTCGAGGAAACGCCGGTCTTCCGCGAGATTGAAGCCAAGAAGGCGATGGCGAGACTGCCGCTGGTCGAGGTCCTGACCGAGCACCGCCGGTCGTTTTTCACCGCCGTCGGGCTCAAGCTCTCCGAGATCAGCTATGTCAGTATCGCGGGCGTCTTTGCCATCAGCTATGTCACCGGCAAACTCGCAATGCCGCGAAGCGTGATCCTCAACGCCATTTTGGTTTCTGCCGTCGTGGCACTTCTCGCGATCCCGGTCTTCGGCTGGCTTTCCGACCGGATTGGCCGCAAGACGATGTTCTATGCAAGCTGCGTGTTCGCGATAGCTTTCGCCTTCCCGATGTTTTGGCTTCTGAACACGAAGGATCCGCTGACCATCACGTTGACTGTCATCGCGGCCATTATCTTCGGGCAAATTGTGGGATTCAGCGTCGGCGCGCCATGGTATTCCGAACTTTTCGCGGCGAGATTGCGCTATAGCGGCGCTTCGCTCGGCTTCCAGATCGGCGCAGCGATCAGCGGCGGTCTCACCCCATTTGCGGCGGCGACTTTTATGGCCTGGACCGGCGGCGCGACCTGGCCGATTTCAGTTTATCTGATCGTGCTAGCTTCAATCACCTTTGTGGCTACAATGGCCGCGCCCGAAATGGCCGGCAAGTCGTTGAAGTGAGTTTCACGGACCATGACGGCGCGCTTCTGAGGCAAGCATACAGACGCGCGTGATGCGTAACTCCCTATTCGAGTAACCCGAGCAAGCACGCCATAATCGCAACGAGGGCGGCAATATGCCCACGCACCTCTTGCCGGTCTTTCGGCCTCGTAGGCTGGACGCCACATCCGCCCAACCCAGCCATGCTTTCCGTTAATCCGTGAATATCGCGCTGTAGCTTGTCTCTGACATTGGCTTAACTAATGTTTTACAGCCAGTGTCTATTCATTTGGTTATGCTGGCGAGACTACAAGCATTTCTGCGCGACGAATCCCCAGCCACGGCCATCGAATACGGCCTGATCGCTGCTGGCATTTCCATCGCCATCATCGCGGTTGTGAACGGCCTTGGGACGAAGCTCAAGACCACCTTCAGTTCGATATCAACACAATTGAAGTAGGCTGCGTCAGCGGATTGCCATGACGGTCGCCTTTTGCAAACAAAAGCGCGCTGAGCGCGACGCGCGTTCGTGTCGGACGGAGGCCGAATTGACGTAGCTTTGTTTTCATGTGGCTCGCAAGCTCCGGACTGCGCGGCCACAGGAATAGCATCTCATGCTCACGACCCGATCCTCGGCGAAAGTTGGACGACGCCGATTGCTTCATTTGAGCGCCCTTTGACGGTTACTAACCCAACTATACATGTGCCGTCGATGCCGTAACATAAGATTCAGCCGCTCGGCTTTTTACAACCAAATCAATTCCAAACTTGACGAGGCGCGGCACATAAAGCGTTGCTTACAAAGAAGGGTGGCACCACCCGGGCTTGAGGATTGCTGCTGAGGCGTTACTTACTGGCGGAAGCCTCGGTGCGATTTCCCCAAGTTGAATTGCGGCGCTCGCTCGCCTGCACCAACTCAATCGAGAACATGATGGCGACGGTGCGCCGCGTCCGTCGCAATGTGAAGCGATGGCGAAATACTGCGATGGCGCTGCGCTAGACGGCCGCTGCAATGATGGAAGCGGCTAAGGGTTTTCGTCGCTTGAAAGCCTACAAGCAGCTCCCGATCCCCAGGGCTGCGTCTGTCGCTTGCACAGCCAAGCACCTCGTCACCAAGAACGTTGAACCGCACGCCGACGCTGCATAGCATGATCAACGGCAATGCCTGCTTCGCCTACTTCAACAAAATCTGGGGCATTCCCCCCAAACGCAAAGACTTAGGCTGGCTGCTTTCCCGCGCCGCATTCCGGCGAATAACCTGCAATGGCCGCTGGCGTTACGGATCGCCTTTGGTCGGTTAGTAATATAGTGGCCGTTCTAGAGGATGTTGTAGCCCCGGAACGACCGGACACGGTCAGGGGTTCGGCCGAGCTACCATGAACTCACGGGGTGAACGACATCCGAGAGCTCGCGAAACCCCAAATGAAATCAGCGTTGAACTTTGAGATTTTCTGCTGATGTCTTGCCCTTGCTCGAGACCTCTTCGAATTCGACAACCTGCCCCTCGTTCAGACTGTTTAGCCCGGCTCTCTCAACTGCAGAGACGTGTACAAAAACGTCCTTGCCGCCGCCCTGCGGCTGAATAAAGCCGTAGCCCTTGGTCGGGTTGAACCACTTCACAGTGCCCTTGGCCATCATTTGCCCCAATAGACTTCGCTCGCCGCGGTTTACACTAATTTGCAACGAAAAACATCCCCACAATTTGGGGATCGTCTCAGCGATCGGGATCCCCGGACCATCACGTTCAGCACGAAGGCAACGCCGAAACCAAAACGGCACGCATTTACAACGGGCCGTATGGGCTTCGTCCGGATGACTGTCCCAAGCACGCTTCCAGGATGGACCGCAGCGGCGTAGAATATGGTTTCACATCTAACTGGCTGTTAAAGGCAGAATACCTCTATGTCGGCTTCCCCAGTCAAAACTTAACTGAGTACAATCCCGCCTTCCCAACATTCACGGTGACCGCCTCGAATCGACTCAGCACTTCAACCTTTCATATTGGTCTGGATTACAAGTTCAGGCCGCCGGTGGTCGTCAATCGCTAAGCGAAATAACCATTACGCAAATCCGGCAGCTTCTTCACCTGGGTCGCAAGGCGCGAGGCTTCGGCGGCGGCTTACAGCCTAGGTGCCAGCGGTAAATGATCTGATACCCCACCGTCTTCGCCGATCGCAGCTTTGAGCCACGCGTTAGCTAGCGTCAGACATGCAAGACGCACCTCGTCGGTCGAGGCTTCTCGTGCCCAACTCAGGCAGGCATCGGCCCTGGTCCGATATTCGCCCGAGGTTGGCTTCGCGCCAGGTAGCTGATCGTGCGACATCTGAGAGGCAACTTGCCTTGGCGCGGGAACTTCGTCTAGCCGCTCCCTTTCGAGCGTGAAACTGTCTTCGGCAAGTACGGAAGCTTCCGCTTGGAGTGGATCGCTAGGCGCGGGTGTGTTTCTTGCCAATTTAGAGGCAATAGAAGCCGCGAGCTCGTTTATCGGGCTATCCCGAGACTCTTTGCTCTGGTCCTTCAGCATTCCATTCCCTCCGCGTAAACCTCCGGATAACTCAAATTGCAGCAATCAAGTTCCTTCACCGTGAAGCAGGGTTGCGTTCTTTATTGCAAAAACACTCGATGATAGAGCACGTGCTCAAAAATCTTAGGGTCTATCTAGAAAAGCGGTAAAATTGGTTAATTCAGCAGCAAGATTTTGGACCGCGGGAAGCGCACGGGAAGCTATGAACTGACTACCAGACTGGTCGACCCATGATGGACCGATGCGCTCTAACGCGTTGGTGTGCGGGGCAACCGTGAGAACCAACTGCTCGTGGGGGTAGCTACTGTGCGCTTTCTTTTTATCGCCGCCGTTTCTCTGTTGGCGCTGACATCGGCACGCGCACAACAGGCCGCAGACGCATTGCTTAAAACGCGGAGCAGTCCGGGTCTGCACAAGGCGAGGTCACGCGACAACATCCGGATTGGCTTACGGAAGAAGGCTTACCCTATAGGCCGTACCGTGCGGCAGTCGTATTTTCTAACGGGCGTCACGGATGTCTTGGCTTGCCAGAATACCCGTACGCTATAACTATCAATTGGCGCCCTCGCCATTTGTGGCGCAGGTTTGGGCGGGGATATTTTTAGTTTCTGACCGTTGAGCGGCCTCACCGCGGCCGACCTCGACGCCCTCCAAGTGGAGCGCGATCTGCAACGCCAACCCGCTTCGGCAGCGTTCCGTCGATCATAGTTCCCGGGCCCGCGGCAACGTAAACTGCGGACACCCGGTGCTTGCCACCTTTCCATATCGTCCTGAGATCAGTGGGCCCCTTTTTGTTTTCCACAATGGCACGTTTTGGAAATGCTCAATTTTGAACACCATAGCCCCGACGAGGTACAAAACATGTGCTGCGCTGGGGGGCGTTGGTTTTGGCCAACGCGAGAGCGAAGCGCCACGAAACATGTCCTCCTTATTATTTCCCCGGTTTTCAATTATCTTCTTCTTTTTGGGATGATTGCAGTTCCTTTAGAAAGCGTCTTTGCGCATCGGCTACCAAATGTTCGACTTCCTCCGATAGCCGCTTCACCTCTGCTCGCAAACGGGCACATTCGACGCGGCAGGCCCTTACTTGAAGAAAGGTCGCAATTCCTATGAAGATCGCGATTCCTAACAATGCAACGATTGTCGCGCCCAAATAGCCGCCCGCTGCGAGCGTGAGTTGCCAATCGCCCAAAACGCCATCTCCGGCCCCGCCCGGTCGGTGCTGAGTAGGCAGGTCTACGCTTTAACAATCCGTTGCGTTTGATACCTGCACTCCTGGCAATCAAAGGTGCGGATATCCAAATCCTTGACCGCCTGCGGAGGCCGCCCAACCAAACGCACATTGTCGCCTGAGGCGTATCTATTACAACGATGCTCAGCAGGCGTCTTTCAAAAGATTACTTTGTAATCGCCAGGCGTTATTCTCGCTCGCCTGCTGATGTGATCTTGGGAAATCCTCAGGCGGTCAAAGCCCGCTTGGCATCAAGGAGCCGACCAGGACGACCCGGACGACGAGCAGACGCCAGCCTGGCTTGCGTTAGCGTGCTTCTGATCAATCCAAGAGGTCGGGTGGTGCGTGGCAGAAACGATAGAGGTGAAGGAAAACCCGGCCGCCGTCGTGACCGACCGCGAGGTCGCAGCCGAGTGGAGGCCGCATGGCTGCGGCTTTCACGTCGATAATTTCGCGAGCAATCCCATCGCACTGGCGTATGTCACCGCCGCTAACGGTGCTGCGATGCTGGTCTGGTGTAAGGTGGGTCAAAACTGTAGTACGGTTCGGCGTCGCCCCTCTGCGGTTATGCGCATTTTCGGACAATTCGAGAGAAACCCGACCGTCGCTATTAGCCCGCCCGTAACAGCTATTCCCTACGTGGTTTCACTGAGAGAGGCTGTTGCCATTCGTCGAGGCGCGGCCGTCACCGGGGAGCCGTGCAGTCATGTCGTTGCCCAAGGCTGAGGAAAAACGCGGGGCACCACGCTACCCGCTCGAACGTCTGGCGAAGATCCAGATCGGACAAGGCAATCAGGCGCGCTACTGCCTCACTACCGATGTTTCCAACGGCGGCGTGCGGATCAATAGCTTTGGATTCGACGTACCCGACGAATTCGTGCTGGTGCTCTCCGGCGATGGGCCCGCCCGAGATGGCACGTATAGGGTGACGTGGCGGCTCGGCCAGGACGTCGGAGCCAAGTTCGTTAGTCGAGAAACTCGCCAGGGCGCACAATCAATCTAATTGCTCGCCGAGCGGCGCGTCGCTCAGAGCCGAGCAATTCGGCACACCGGAAGAGGCGAAAGCGATGCTGCAGGGCACCATCGAAGCGCTCAAGGACGACAACACAACCGCGGCTCTGAAGGCGATCAATGACGAAAAAAATAAAGAGTTCCACGACCGCGATCTTTATGTTTTCTGCTTCAGCCTGCTCGACGGGAATTTTACCGCCTACGAAAGTCCATTGATGCTTGGCACCAATGTTCGGGAACTAAAGCTTAAGAAAGATCCGATCGGACAACGCGCCTACGATGTAGTCGTCGCAGCCGCGCCCGAGGGACAGTTCTTCGCCATCGATTACAATTTTTCGAAGCCAGGGACCAAACAAGCCGCCACCAAGCAATCTTTGGAAGCGCGAATCGGAAATCAGGCCTGGGGGGTATCTTATTTCAAATAATAAGTTCGACATTCAAGCTATTGCTGCTGCGCAGGAAGTTTGATTTCGAAAGCGAACGCGCAAGTTACGCCGGCGATCCGGGGCAAAGCGGTAACTTGTCAGCCCCGAACCGCTCCCTGCTCAAGAACTTGTAAAAGCTTCCGAAGCGTTTGTCTGGTTTGGTCATCCGAAACGACGTCGGCGCCCCGGCCTGACTGGACATTGCGGCCACGTGGCACGCCCTGAGCTAGAACCTTTCGCAGCCGTCGGCTCAAGGTGATTTTCAGGCAGTGGCGCAGGAATATTCCCACAACCACTAATCCAACGGCACAACATATTAAAAAACCGCCAAGCGACATCTGGCTGTCAGAAATTGCAAGCTCCGCACCGACTTGTCTTTCCGACTCAGCGTCGCTCCTAATATTTCGATCGGGTATGGGGACCGCGGGTTCTTCTGCTTTGTCGTTACGAATAGGCGTTGCCGGGGCCGGCCACACGATGTCACCGGCATCGGTCGGCGATGGAGGCGCGGGCCAGGCTATGTTTTCCGCTGCGGCTGGAGATGGCGGGTCTGGCCACGTAGGTGTGTCGGCTCCCGCTTGGTGCCCTACTCTGCCTTGTTGAATACTCCCTTCCGCTGAACTTCCACGCAATGCAGGCGAAGCTGTTAGAAGTGGCTCAAGTTGTCGGTTTGTAGGTCGATCAGGGTCGAGCGTCGAACCTAATACCGCGGGCTGTGTAACAATAACGCGTGCTCGGCCCACACCGCCTCGCGCCACCAAGTGCCAGCACTTGCGCTGCTTGAGGTGGTCAGTGCGATACAGCCATTGGCTGTCCGGCGGCGGCGGTCCGTTTGGCGTAGCGAGGCAGCTCTCTTCCGCCCGAGCGGAACTGAGAATTGCGCGATCGGCCGTTATCCCTGCGAGCAATATGGCAAAGACCAGAAGTCCGCCACTTGCCCTCATAAGCACCTCCATGGCAAATCGCCGACAAAAGTTTACCTTCACATTCCTTGCGTCGTGAATTGCAGCTTGAGGCCCTTGTCGCCCGCCCTGACCGCCGCGCCGGTGGCGGCCTCTGTCGAAAAACGTCGCCATAACACTAGCTGTACGTGGGCCGGTCTCCGGGACAGTCAGGAGGACTTGGCTTCGACGTTAAGGCGAGGCTTTTTATTTTTCCGCGTTGGAGGCGCGATGCGCCTGCAGACCCGAAAGACCTAAGATCTTTGGTCATCTGCCGCGCCGACAAGGATGGAAACCGCGGGGGCCGCCGAGCTATTAACGAGCCGTTGCAGATACGCGGCCCAAACATCGAGAGCTTGGCGCTTTTCAGCCTCGAAAGATCGGTTTTGAACGCCGATCCGCGTATGTTTCTGGCGGTTATTAAGCACAGCGTCGATGATATGCGGAACAACGCCAAGGTCCGCCATCCGCGCCGCTGCCGCACGGCGAATATCGTGCACGCGCCAGGACCAAGGCTTGACGAGTACCATGTCCTCGACCGGTGGATCCACGGACCACATCACTGCGGCCCTGGTATTGCGCACCTGCCAAAAAGGTCGAAGCTGCGTCGCCTCCTCGATACGCTCGTCGAGCGCGAGCTTAGCCTTGGACCATCCGGAAAAGCTGCGCCCGGAATTGCTGTTTCCGAAAATTAGATCTCTGCCCACTCGCCCGTCGCGCAAGATTGCCTGTTGGAGAATACCGACTGCGAGGCCTGACAAAGGAACCTCGTGCATAAGACCGTTGTGTGTCCGATTGCTCGGGACAGCCCACCTGCCCGCCTTAAAGTCCACTTCGGACTTTGCGATACCGCCAACTTCGTCTCGGCGTTGGGCCGTCACAATCAGCAACCGGATGATTAAGCCGTAATCGTCCTGCCTACAGGCATTCCAAATTGTTGCGATCTCGGCATCGGTGAGGATGCGGTCTCGCGGCTGGTCGTCAGTCTGGCGATTAGTGCCAGAAACCGGATTGATATCTACCAGTCCCTCTTTCACCGCCCACGTAAACAAGCTCGAGAGCGTGGCGCGTGCACGGTTTGCGGCAAAAGGTCCGCGCTCCTCTGCAATCTTGCCAAGCTGAGCGGCAACATCGCCTTTCGTGATCTTGCCAATGGATATGATGTTGAGCGGCGACCAATGCTTTGTAAGGTGAATTCTCATTTGTTTAAAGCTCTGATCCTTCAGTTGCCCCTCTTTGTAGCGAAGAAATCGTTCGGAAATGGCATGTAGGGTCATCGCTGCATGCGCCCGCTCCTCTCTTTTCCTAGCCTGTGGATCGGCACCGACCTTTACTTGAGACAAAACATGTTCCGCGGCGGCATACGCCTGCCCTGCCATCATCATTTCAACCGAACCGAGAGTCATGCGACGCTGCTTTTTGGCTATCCGATACTGTACGATCCAGGTCCGCTTTCCGTCTGCCCGCAAGCGCAGCCCAAATCCAGGTAGCCTCTCATCAAACACGATCCGCTCAGACTGATCGGGCCGAAGTTCGATAGTTGCGATCGTGGCTTGAGTGAGTTTCACCGCGATCTTTCCTGTAAAGAGCACGCCCTGAACTGCTCTCGACCACGTCTGAGTGTGTAGACGGGGATCCGCGAACCGTTCCACGATTCGAGCACTTCACCGCAATCACGACAAAAGAAATCATCCGCAACCCAGAAAATGAGCAGTGTCTCAGTTCTCTCGTATTTAGCGCCGCAGTGACAGGTCACGACTTGACGCATTCCGGCGTCCCCCCTTCAGCCAACGGGCTCTTTTGCAATAAACCCGACCGCGTTTCGCCCGAATCCCCCGGTGCGAAAGCGGCATGTTCCGGGCTGAAAATGGCGGAGAAAGGGCGACAAAAGGCGCGCACCCAGTGACCTCGTCGTACATTTGCAATGCGTCGTCGTGCGGCTTCTAAGGTCTTCGACGTGCAGCCGCTTTTCACCAATCTTAGGAACGTGTGCTAGCTTAAAATACACAGCCACCAGACATGCGGCGGCGCAGTCGCGTTATTTGCCGAGACCCCGCGACTTACGGCAATGCAAAATGCCGGAACGCATCCCGATTTTCAGCAAAAGACGGGATAACCAGAAAATGGCTACGTCGAAGACAGCGAAGCATTTGATTTGTTGGGCACAAAACGACTCTACTACAGCCCAAAAACCGGCAACCTTCTCGAATCAGATAGCGGAAGAGCCATTGGGCATGTTTCTTTGACATGCCATTTCGTTGGTGCATCGCGGATTGCTGACGAACTATTCCCGCAACCGCACGCCAACACAGCGCTACCAACTTCGCCCGAGGAGCCGGCCTCGACTGACCCGACCGAAACCCCTTTGTCGAGTGACGCGGAACCAGCCCTTGAGACGGTTCGGATAACTTTAGCGATGAAGCTCGCCAATACCAAGCAGCAAACGGCCAATGACGTGGCCAAGCGAATGCGCGAGCACTTGGTAGGCCTTGCGAAAGCTGCGTCCGCGGGTCCGGGGTAAGAGATGAACGCTGCTTCCCTGCCGCGATCTCATGGCCGGTGGCGGCCGGGGCTGAGAAGCTGCGGCAACGGTGCGGCTTAGCCGACCACTCCGGTCGGACTTCGGACGTGGTTTCTGATGTTAAATACCCGGACCCGAGTGCCGCTGCAGCCAGGCAGCCGCCAGACCCAATTCCTGCGCAAGCACCTGCGTCGGTCGTAATTCGGGGTCTCCGCCGTTGTGGAGCCCCGGTTTAGCGTCTAACAATATCCAAGCAAAAACTCTCATTTCCACAAGTCACGCATCAAAATTTTCATTCAGGCTTTTGTTCACCGGGACTTTCAGGTACAAAGCCACTCTTTTCGAAACCGGGAGTTATTCAATGGCTAACAGGGCAACGAAACGACGCGCTTGGACGTCGGAGCAGGTCCGCACTCTAAAGACGATGGCCCGCAAGAAGAAGCCTGCATCGCGTATCGCCAAAATGCTGAAGCGTTCAGAAGGCGCAACGCGGCAAAAGGCGTTTAGTATAGGTTTATCGCTGGACTCGCGCGCATGAGTTCATAGTTGCCGTTTGAACCTACGGCAACATGACTGAAACTGACCGTCGCTGCCGGGTTGGAAATTTGTCTTGCGGCCGCGCGTAGGACCCATAACGGCAGTGCCCATCGCTGGATTTGATTGGCCGGTGTTGCGCAGTCCGACTTTTCAGGGCTTTCGGTCAATCGAATGTCTAGCTGATGGTATCCGGCCCGGTGGCGTGCTTATTTTGTGACAACACCGGCTGGGTCTGCGAGGACCATCCCGATCGTCCTTGGCACGGTAACAGCGAGCGGACAGACGCGTGCGATTGCGCCCCCCCGAACGCCGTGCGAATGCAATGCATGCGGCGGCATTGACGAACCGGCAAAGCTCTCGCCGATCGCGCGTGTGACGCTCGACAAGAACGGCCCGGGGAATTGATGGCTCGCGCCGACTTGCTTCAGCTACTTTTCGAGTGGCTGGTATTGATGCCGGCGCGGGCCCTTGCCTTTATCGCCATTGTGCCAGTCGCCTCATTGCCCGCAGTCGCCGCAATATGCACTTGGTTCTGGGTTATTCGCGCTATTAGTGGCAAAGACGACGGCAAACCGGCAAATCCAACTACTTTTGTTTGGGCGGTGGTTCTTTCCGGCTACGTGCTTTTGGTGACTGGGATCGCGATTTTCTACTACTTCATTCATAGTGAGTGGCTCTCAGGCGACTAATTTAAACTGAGACACTACCAGCGCTGTACGTTAGGCATCTCGGCAGCGTCGAGCAACGGCAATACGGTGAAGCGCCTCACTAAGCACGCATCGTTGTGGTCTTCGACGGCGCGAGCGCGTTTGAAATGTTTATGGCCGTTCAAGCGTTGCATTCTCGACGGCCCTTTCGATTGTTAGAGCTAGAGGGCGGCAAAAACTTTTCATGAAGAAAGTTAAGCTCTTCTGGCGAAAGTGCTGGTTGGATGTGATCCACCATGAAAACACGAATTACCTCCGACCATTCTCCCGAGCTAGTTGCGTCCATTTTTCGGCGAGCGTCATGAAGTGTTTTCGATCGCGGCGTTCGTTTTCGCGAGAACGGGCCTCTTAATACGGTCGCCCCTTCGAGTGTCCGGCCACTCAGAAACGGTCAAAGCGATAAGGAGAACGCCGGTAAAGACGACGACGAAAGGGTTGCTCACGCGTGCCAAGGCGCTATGATCATGGGGTGTAGCATTGCGACGATACCGAATAGGTCTGTGAGAACCGTCCCGACCGCATAGGTGGCACCTCGACCCCAACAGAGCCACCAGCTGAATTTCCACCCGCACCTGCGCCGGCGGCACAGGCGCCGATATCCGACGCCGCGATTCGTTACGGATGATCGGCCAAATATTCTGCGATCGCTTACTTTTCCCCGGCTGCAGCGGCGATGACCTGTCAGCCTTGGACATGATCCGGCACGGACCGAACTTGACGGCAAGGATATTCGGGATCGGCCGCTCGAGGACCGAAAGGCGGAGCGCAAGAGGCTGCTGCGCAAATCGCGTCCGGGTATTGTGCCGATGGACTTCGGGGCTGCATAGACTAATGTTGATAGGTAACGACCGCTGCCCCCTGTTGGGTCTGCTCGACTGCATACGCTCCGCAGCGAAATCGATATGCGCGTTTGAACGCGAGTCGTCTCCGCTTATTTGACTGCTCACCGTCTCAATAACTTTGATGACCACAAGTCCAGCCCCGATATTTGATGAACGCAATGAAGTACGATGGAGATACCGTCAAGGCGTGGGCCGGGGATAGCCAATGGAAAGCGTGCCAAGCGGACTTGGCGCATTTTAGGGAGCATGGGTCCCCCGGTTGGTGGTCGGTAGGCTTTTGGGCGCTCGCCATCTATCGGCTCCAAAAGGTGGTTAAAGGGTGGCGACCGGGATGGCTTTGGGCACCAGCACGATTGGGGCTCCGCATCGTGAAGAAGCTGTTCGAAATAGTGACGCTAATCGAAATTCACCCGGATGCTGAGATCGGACCAGGCCTAATCCTACCTCACGGTGGTCCGGTCCGAGTGTTTGGTGGCACCAGGATCGGGGCCGACTGCGTACTTAATCATGTGTGCACCATTGGTGCAGGATTCCGACCAGGCGGAGCCACAATAGGCGATCATGTCTTTATTGGGTGCCACTCAAGCATCATTGGCGAGGTGACCATTGGCGATGGTGCAGTGATCGCTGCGAATTCCCTGGTAATCAGCAATGTCCCCCCTGGGTTCACGGCAATCGGTGTCCCTGCGAAGATGCTTCCGGAAATGCCGCGGTGAGGCATTGATGCTGTGACGCACGGGCTCGGCGCGGGCCCCTTCAATCCAATTCCCGAGCTGGAAAGAAATGCGCCCAGTCGCGAGCTTTGGGCCGCCACCGCTTCTTCCGCCTTCGCGCTGTCGCTCCTTGGTGGTTCCAATTTGCCCGGCGCAGATCGGCGGTTACTCTGACAAATGTCATTGTTCCCGCGGACGAAAATGACAGTTTCCTGCTACTTCCCGCTCACAAACAATTCATGGGTGAGGACGGGCAAGGAACCCTGATGGTAGTGTCCGGAATCTTTCGCACATTTATTCAGGCGACGGCTTCGGTTTGCATGACCTGCGGCTGATAGGGAAGTCGCATGTTCATGTAGCACTTGGCGGACCATGCCGTGCCGGCGATGTAGCGCAGCCGCCAGGTTGAGGCATGACTGGCCGTCGGGAAACGCCGCCTCTTGGTCGGTTAGCTATCTGAAAGCAACAATGTGTCATCGTATGGGTCAATGATACCCCTAAGCAATCTTCCGCATTTGCATTCAAAACTGTAGCTTTCGAAGCCAGCGCTGTCGATCCGTGGAGCAACACTCCGGAAGAACACCAGGTGCGCGCCACAGTTTGGACAGTCAACCGGGCACGCATCCAACGTCGTGGTAGATCGCCCGACACCCATATTCGATCAACAATGCTCTTATAACACGTCAATAAGTGAACGTGAGAGGCGACTAAGTGAGGCTTGGGAAAACCCTCGAGGGAATTGAACTTGGTTAAGCAAGCAATGTCAAATGGTAGAGGCTCGGAGCAATTTCATTCGCGACAAGAAGTGACAACTACACTTCTCAGAGACGCTAACTTGGGCTTTATCAGCGCGACGATTAACCTGTTGCGACAAAAGGAAAAACGCACACCCAGCTATGCAGCTTCGCCACGAGGCGGATTCCTTGACGGCCCTATCAGGCAGCGGGTTCGTGCATAGAAAAAGCGGCGCGCTCCGGCCGCTCGAACAGCCTGCGCCGCTCGAATGAACTTGAACGGAAGAACGGGTACTTTTGATAGAGCTCGTTGGCGGCGCTCGGAAAATGAAGCGCCATTAAACTAACAGGCTCATTCATTTGCGGGTGAAGCCGTGGTTGGCAAACCTTCCTGTAGTTAAAGGCCCGCCGATAAAAAGCCTGATGCTCAGCTTTAGCAATCGCCAGGCAATGGTCAACGCGGAAGTATTCTGCTGCCAATACACAGATTCGAAACGTGACGTAAGGCAAATCGCGATGGATCCTCGACAACTTTTCGTCGGTGACAAAGAACGAGGTGTCAACGAGCACTTTGCCGGCGTCGAGGGCCGGTTGCAAATGGTTCGGAAAGACCTCAAGGGAAGGTAATTTCAAGTGTTCCTCGGAAGTGACGTGAACCCGAAGGGAGCTTGCTAGCTCGCCGTCAACATACAACGCAAAAAGATACGCGTTGTCCGTTTCATCATATTGATCGGAACACTGCCTGGAAGAACTTGGTGAAATAGCACCATCGCGGAGATAGGCCTGAGAGCGAAGTCGAGAGATCGCTTCCCGTTGCGCGGTGTCATCGGCGCGCCGACAATCTATTCTAGTCAGCAGACGGTCTGCGCGATCCGCAAAAGCTCGTTCCTGACCCGACCTATCCCAAAAATGCGATGGTCTTACTTCCGCATTCATAGCCTATCGCTCACTCTGACATCCGCACTTCGCCAGAGTGAACCATTAAATGGTGGATCTCGGACGTCACCCCCCCAATTGAGGGGGTGAATCGGCATTGACACTTAGTGGGGGTAAAAGGCTTGGCCGTGCCAATCTTGGTCGTGAATCCGACCCGCAAAATAGCCGACTGTGCGAGCGGCTAACCGTACAGTTCGGCCGCGACGCATCAGCGACCTATTGCTGAGCCGCGAAAGCCCGAGCCACACTCGGCTGCCTACGCCCAAACCAGATGGCAAGACGCACGTCCGCCGAACTCAACGCCAACCAAAGAGGTCAATCACCTTAGCAATCGCGAGTACCCAAACAAGGGCACTTAAGAGAACACCCGCACCAAGCGCAGCGCTCGCAAAGGGATCCAGTCCTTTTGGTAGGTTCGCTTCTTGATGTTGATTCGTCAGGACCTGCATAACTCCCCCATTTCACATTACTTTTGAAACTGGTGAGGGGATATGTTTATACGCCAGCTGTGATATGTCACCCCCTCACTTTGGGGGGATCTCGAACGGCGTACGGCGGCGGTATCCAGCTCTTCCGACCAGCCCAGCTGATAAGTATTTCGATGGCGGGAAACGAAATAGACTACGCGACCAATTTTGCGGATGTCGCGAAACTTAGGCCGCCGTTTTCCAGCTTTCGCTTCCCTCTGCGCAACAGCGGCTCCGAAATAGGGAAGAGTCCCAGATAAATTGGCCGACCATACTTTGAAGTACTGCCAAGTATCTCAACATCGCACCCAATCCGTCGGTATAGTCGAAGCATCGAAGAATCGAAGTTCCCAACAATCGATTCGATGCCTGTATTGACTGCGACTTCGGCGAGACCCGCAATCATGACAGCGGCGGCAAAAAGAAGCGCGTCCACGGGTTCCCTGTCTAAGATCGCCTCGCTAAGACAAAACCGCGTGCCCTCCCAAATCGTTGGAGAACATAGATGCACAGCGTCCGGAATAGTATCTGAAAAACAATCTGCCAGAAGAGTTGGACCAGTAGTCGGCAACAGACGCACGCTGCCTTTCACCTCGCGCCGCTCTTCGTCGGTGTAGATGATATAGATAGGTCCCTCGTCATCGTATTTATCGCGCTCCCTACCGTCCTTAACCTGCACATCCCACTTTAGGCGCTCATGAAAGATCCGCGCCCGCAACCGAAACATTTCGTCCATCAGACTGGAATATTTGTGCGCATTGTATTTTTCTACGACGACAATCATAGCAAACCCTTTCCGCACGGCGCCCCGGGCTTTGCATGATAAAACGGCTCGGAGCTTGTGTGGACAGTCGCTCCGCAAGTTATAGCTTCGAGTGAACAAACTTGGTTTAAGAAAGAGATAGCGAAAAAGCTTTTTTAGCGACAAATTTGAGATTAAACCTCTACGCTTTCAAAAATCCAAGCCTTATGGCTTTGCTAGCCGCTTGCGCCGATGTGACGCAATCCAGCTTAAAGCGAACCGATTTCAAATAGTCGCGCGCGGTGTGAGGAGAGATTTGCAAAATGGCGGCAATCTCGTTGGTTGACTTGCCCAGCGAGACCCAGCGCAGGCACTCAATCTCTCTGGTCGTTAAATATGGCCGATCGTCGAAGAATACCTCGGCAACGACTCGTCGATGAAGACCAT
>Ga0209006_10001396_pt1 | contig 21927 bp, 18 predicted proteins | sample JacPin_JW_Ref_O2_FD_188567 | JGI IMG/M metagenome (GOLD analysis project Ga0209006, IMG submission 188567) | Forest soil microbial communities from Algoma, Ontario, Canada - Jack Pine, Ontario site 1_JW_Ref_O2 (SPAdes) (version 2) | ecosystem: Environmental > Terrestrial > Soil > Boreal... | reverse complement strand
TGCATTGCGGCGACTGCAAGGCGCGGGACAGGAAGTAGGTCACCGGACGCCGTTAATGATGGGAGTATAACATACGAGTTCTTGGGGGCTGGATGCATCGGAGTGAAGTGGAGGGGATTCACCACAGAGTTCGCAAGGGGGCACTGAGGAAGGAAAGAGAGAAGTGCCAGCAGAGATGCCGGCGCTACGGGTGGTTGTCGTTGCGATTGCGGTGACGGCCGCGGAAGAGATCCTTCGCTTCGCTCAGAATGAAAACGTTTCCTCTGTTGGGGACGTGCAGCGCAGGTGGCCAGCGTTACAAAGATCTCTTCGGCGAGGATTTGGTGGGCGCGGGTTTGGGGGATTGGAAGCGGTAGCCGATCCAGGGTTCGGTGAGGATGTATTTGGGCTTGGCGGGGTCGGCTTCGAGTTTTTTGCGGAGCTGGTTGATGACGACACGGAGGTTTTCGGTTTCTTCGCCGTAGTCGGGGCCCCAGACGGCTTGCAGCACACGGCGGTGCGTTAGCGGTTTGCCTTGATTGGCGACGAGGAGTTTTAGCACGTCGAATTCTTTGGGGGTGAGATGGACGTCGGCGCCGCGGACGTTCACGGTGCGTGCTTCAAAATCGATCGTTATTTCTTTGGTGACGAAGGGGGCGACGGCGTCGCCGGGCGCGTAACGACGGAGCGCGGAGCGGACACGCGCGAGCAATTCTTCGATGCCGAAGGGCTTTACAACATAGTCGTCGGCGCCGGCGTCGAGCGCGGCGACTTTGTCGCGCTCGGCGTTGCGCACGGTGAGCATGATGATGGGTGCATCCGTGGATTCTCGAATTTCCTTGCAGGCTTCGAGGCCGCCGATGCCGGGCATGTTCATGTCGAGCAGGACGAGATCGGGCTTGTTTTTGCGGACGGCGTCGACGCCCTCTTCGCCGGTCATTGCCTCGGAGATGACGTAGCCGTGGCTCGATAGTGTGCTGCGCATCACGCGGCGAATCTGGGGTTCATCGTCGACGACGAGTATGTTTTCGCCACTCATCGGGTTTCCTCTTGAGAGATGGTTTCCTGCGGCGTGCGAGCGTCCTGTGCTTGGGTGGTCGATATCGCGCGCTCATTCGTTTTGGCGACGGGCAGCGTGAAGGAAAAAACCGAGCCGTGGCCGAGCTGACTGGTGACGCTGACACTTCCCTTGTGAGCTGTGATGATGGCCTTGGCGATCGGCAAGCCCATGCCGGTGCCGCGGACGAGATAGCGCTGATCTTTGCCGCGATAAAACTTGTCGAAAATCATGGTCTGTTCGAAGTCGTCGATGCCCGGGCCGCGATCGGCAACGCTGGTGGTGACGGTGTCGCCGGTCTGTTCAGCAGTGATGGTGATCGGTGATTCTTTCGGCGAGTAGAGATTCGCGTTGTCAATGAACTGGACGACGGCTTCCTTGATGCGATTGAGGTCGGCGCTCACGAGAGGCAAGGAGTCGTCCACGTTGACGATGATTTCTCGGCAAGTGAGCGCTGTCTTCGAGTTGGCGAGCGAGGCCTCGATGATATCGGAAATTTTGGTGGGCTCGATATTGAGTTCGACTTCGCCGGCTTCGAGTTTGGCCATTTCGCCGGCTTCTTCGACGAGGCGATTCAGACGGTCGCACTCTTCGTCAATGATCGTGAGCAATTCCTTGCGCTGCGCCGGGTCGGGATGCTCGGAGGTGAGGAGGCTGCTGACGGCGGCCTTCATCGAAGTGAGCGGCGTACGGAAATCGTGGGTGATGGAATCGAGGAGCGCGGATTTGAGGCGCTCGCCCTGGCGCTCGGCTTCGGTCTGGCCGAGTTGCTCGACGGCACGAGCACGTTCGATGGCGATGGCGACAAGCGAGCTGACCGCTTCAACGGATTGTTTCGATAGCAGCGAACCGGAGATACCGAGACTGCCGATGGGGCGGACGCCGAGGCGAATCGGGAGGAAGTAGACGCCGGCGTCCTGATCCATCGAGATTTCGTCGTTGACGAAGGCGGCCTTCATTTGGTTTTCGTCGAGTTGCGCGTCGCCGAAACCGGAGCGATAGAACTTGTCTTTTTGCGGGAGGAAGAGTTCTGCGGCTCCGGTTTCGAAGCTCTCGACGATGTAGTTGGGGATGGCGTTCATCAACTGGATGACGTTGCCTTCGCCGAGGAGCTTGCGGCTGAAGCGATAAAGGCGCTCGACTTCGCGGCGGCGCTGGTTGGCCTCGTCGGCCTCGAGGCGGATGCGATTGGAAAGCTGGCTGCCGGTGATCGAGACGAGGAGGAAGACGAAAAGCGCCACCCAGTTTTGCGGGTCGGCGATGGTAAACATGTGGACCGGCGGGAGGAAGAAGTAATTCAGGGAAAGCATGGCGAGTACAGACATGAAAACGGAAACCGCCATGCCCCATACCGCCGAAACTGCTAAAATTGCGAGAAGAAACGAGAGAGCAACCGTGGTGTGGTTGACGTGGAAGAGTCGCACGTAGATGTAGGTGACGCCGACGGTGAGAAGCACCGACGCGATGAATCCGACGACTCGTCCACCGAGGAATCGCTGCATGAGGTTGAAAGACCCACACCCGGACCGATCGACCGGGCCTGCAAGACACAACTATTCTATCGTACTTGGTCACGAACTGGAGAGTAGAGCCCGTGGCAAAAAAGCCTGAAGAATGGCTTGAGGTCGCTTCCCCTTCCGCGAAAACGCGCGGCGTTTTTAAGCTGTTTTTGGGGTATGCGCCGGGAGTTGGGAAAACGTTCAGTATGTTGAGCGAGGCGATTCGTCGAAGAAGCCGCGGCGAGGATGTGGTCATTGGCGTGGTGGAGTCGCACGGACGCAAAGGGATCGAGGAATTGATTTGCGGGATGGAGATCGTGCCGCGGAAGAAGATGGAGTACAAGGGCACGGTGTTTGAAGAGATGGATGTTGACGCGATTCTGGCGCGGAAGCCCGCGGTGGTGCTGGTGGATGAACTGGCGCATACGAATATTCCCGGAAGCAAACGCCGCAAGAGATATGAGGACGTGCAGGAATTGCTGGCTGCGAATATCGACGTGGTGTCGACGCTGAATATCCAGCACATCGAGAGCATTGCGCCGGTGGTGAGGTCGATCACGGGGATTGTGGTGCGCGAGACGGTGCCGGACTGGGTGCCGCTGACGGCGTCGGAAACGGTGATGGTGGATTTGACGCCGGAAGCGCTGCAGAACCGGATGAAGCGCGGCGACGTTTATTCGACCGAGAAGGTTGAGCGATCGCTGAAGAATTTCTTTCGGCGGGGGAATTTGATTGCGCTGCGCGAACTGGCGCTGCGCCAGGTTGCGGAGCAGGTGGATCGCAGTCTCGAGACGTATATGGAGGATCAGGACATCCGCAAGAATTGGGGCGTGCGGGAGCGGATGGCGGTGTGCGTTTCGGCGAATCCAACGGGACAATATTTGATAGCGCGGAGCGCGCGCATGGCGCGGCGGATGGATGCGGAGTTGTATGTGGTGCATGTGGATCGCGAGTTTGGGCCGAAAGAAACGAACGTGAACGCGCTGACGGCGAATTTGAAATTTGCGGAGAATCTGGGTGCGAAGGTGGTGCGGTTGAAGGGGCGGAGCGTGGCGGATTCGATCGCGGATTTTGTGCGTTCGAAACATATCACTCAGGTGATTTTTGGGCGCGCGGCGGTACACGACTGGCGAAAGTACCTTTATCTATCGGCGGTGCATCGATTCTTGAGGGAGTCGCCGGCGGTGGATGTGCATATTGTTACGCAGGAGCCGGAGGAATAGCGGCGACTGTCTGTTTTTTTTGCGATTCCCGTCCTTGATCGTTATTCGCACGACGATTCATTTCTACCTCATTCGAAATTGACTTCGACACCTCATCGCAGCAAGTTTTGGACAACGTTTTGACACAACGTTGATAGCGTGCGCTGCATCGGGGCGAGCGGTGTCCGCATCTTAGTTTCTAACGCGCACGTGAAATCCAGGAACCCACGTTCTGCGTATTGATTGATAGGAGTTGATGAAGTTGGCTTGAGAGAGTGCGAACGATTCAGCGATTCATTTCGTGTACCGGCGCAAACAGGGTGCGACCAGTACACGATCCGGGTTCACAGGGCGAAGACGGAATGATTGAACAAACTGACGTGTTTGTGATTGGCGGAGGTCCGGCTGGACTCGCTGCTGCGATCGCCGCGCGAAAAAAAGGATTTCGCGTTCTGGTGGCCGACGGCGCGCGATGGCCGATCGAGAAGGCGTGCGGCGAAGGGCTGATGCCGGAAACGCTCGCCGCGCTGCGAGAATTGGGCGTTTCGATTCGCGCGACCGATGGCCAGGTTTTGCGGGGCGTCAAGTTTGTCGGAAAGCAGAGCGAAGTCGAGGCACGTTTTCCGGCGGAGCTTGCGGTCGGATTGCGGCGCGTGACGCTTCACACGAGGATGGTTGATGCGGCGATGAATTGCGGCGTCGAAATGCTTTGGGACACGCCGGTGACAGGCATCTCGACGGACGGCGTCACGCTGGCCGGCGAACGCGGCGGACGGTTCGTTCGAGCGCGATGGATTGTCGGCGCGGACGGGATCGGGTCGCGCGTGCGGACGTGGTCGAAGCTCGAAGCGTCGAGGCAACGCGATCGCCGCTTTGCGATGCGGCGCCACTATCGCATAGCGCCGTGGTCGGAATGCGTCGAGGTGCATTGGGGCGAACGCGCGCAGGCGTACGTTACGCCGGTTGGAGCGAACGAAATCAGCGTGGTGACAATCTTCCGCGAACGCGGCTCGAAAATAGTTTCACTGGAGGCCGACTTCCCAGAATTGGCGGAGCGGCTGGGCGGCGTTGAGATTACCAGTCGCGAGCGCGGCGCAATCACGATGACGCAGAAGCTGCGGCACGTGCAGCGCGGAAGCGTTGCGCTTGTCGGCGATGCATCGGGAAGCGTGGACGCGATCACCGGCGAAGGGCTGGCGCTGGGCTTTCGGCAGGCGATGGCGCTGGCCGACGCGCTCGAGCGCGGAGATTTGTCACAGTACGAGGCGGCGCATCGGCGGTTGGCGCGGCGTCCGGCGCTGATGGGGAGGTTGATGTTGGCGCTGGACGGTCGGCCGCGGCTGTGTGAGCGGACGATTCGCGCACTGGCTGCGGACGCACGGGTGTTCGCGCGTTTGCTGGCGGTACACATTGGAGCGAAATCGGAAGCGCACCTCGCGGCTACAGGTGCGATGCTGGGATGGCGGTTGGTCGGGGCGTGAGCTGGGCCGATCACGTGGCGGCAATCTGAGTTTGCGATGGTGACCTGCGAGATGCACGCTGTGATTTCAAGGCGATGAAGACAAAACGAACTTTCTATTGGCTGGCGTTGTCGTTCGCGGTGGCGATCGCACTGACTGCGGGGCCACGAAGCGTTGCTCGCGGATCGCGAGTGGCTGCTGGCGCACAGAATACGGCGACGGCGCGCGAGGTTGCTCTCACCGTAGACGCAGCGCAGAGCAAGGTGAACTATACGTTAGACACGACGCTGCATACCGTGCATGGGACGTTTGTGTTGAAGCGCGGGACGATTCGGATTGAGCCGGATGGTAAGGCTAGCGGCGAGATTATGGCGGATGCTACGAGTGGGCAGAGTGGAGATTCCGGGCGCGATAAGAAGATGCATAAGGATGTGCTGGAGAGCGCGAAGTACACCGAGGTTGTGTTTCGGCCGGATCGAGTGGATGGGAAGTTCCCTGCTAGCGGACCGGTTTCGGTGCAGATACATGGGAAGTTTGGGCTGCATGGGTCGGAGCATGAGTTGACTGTGCCGGTGAAAGGTGAAATTACCGGCGATTGTTGGCACGGGACGGCGACAATTAAGATTCCTTATGTCGAGTGGGGGCTAAAGAGTCCGAGTAGTTTTATTTTGAGGGCGGATCCGGTGGTTGAGGTGGAATTGGAATTGGTGGGGACGGTTTCGACGCCGTGAATTCTCGGCGGGCGAGTTGCAAACGGCGGAAGATTTTGGCGAGTGGGCTGAAATCATAAAAGCGGCGCTGAGGCGCCGCACTCCATATGGGGCTGGGCGAACCAGTGAACTGCAGTGAAGCGGCGATTGGGCTCGATAAGCGGAATTTATCCTCTTACTGACAACTATTAATTTGACTGATTGACTTCCCGGAACTCATCCTGTACATTCATGGCGTTGTCATGACCTGCAACGCCATCACGCACGCGCGAGCCACCACGGCCGTTACCACGGTCGAGGTATCCCGCGTAGTCGTACGAATTCAGCCCGTAATTCGACGGGAAAGTTCAGGATGATGGCGGCCTAGCCAAATAGGCAGCGAGTTTTTCAGCCATCATCCAAAGCGATGATGGCTTTTTTGTTTTGGGGCGAACGAACTTGGGAGGAACGAGCAAGTGACAGAGCCTTTGCCGAAGCCGAGAAGTCATGCGTTGACGGACGGCCCGAACCGGGCTGGAGCGCGCTCGATGCTGCGGGCGTGCAGCTTAAAGGATGAAGACTTCAAGAAGCCGCTGATCGGAGTCGCGAATACCTGGATCGAAATCGGGCCGTGCAATTACCACTTGCGAGAGTTGGCGGCACAAGTAAAGGAAGGAATTCGCGCGGCGGGCGGTGCGCCGCTGGAATTCAACACGGTTTCGATCAACGACGGCATCACGATGGGCACGGACGGCATGCGCGCTTCCCTGGTGAGCCGCGAGGTCATCTGCGATTCGATCGAGCTTGTAACGCGCGGGAACATGTTCGACGCGATTGTGATTCTGGTTGGGTGCGACAAGACGATCCCAGGCGGAATCATGGCGGCGGCTCGGCTGAACATTCCGGCCGTCGTGCTGTACGGCGGATCGATTGCACCGGGAAAATTTGAAGGCCACGACGTCACGATTCAGGACGTGTACGAGGCGATTGGCTCACATGCGCGCGGGAAAATTTCGGACGCGAAGCTGAAAGAGATCGAAAGCGTGGCTTGCCCGGGCGCCGGCGCGTGCGGCGGACAATTCACCGCGAACACCATGGCACTGGTTGGAGAATTTCTCGGAATCGCGCCGATGGGGCTTTCGGGTATTCCGGCGACGAACAAGGAGAAAGGCCACGCCGGGTATCGCGCGGGCGAAATGGTGATGGATATGTTGAAGCGTGATATCACACCTTCAAAGATCATGACCAAGACAGCGATCGAGAATGCGATTACGGGCGTTGCGGCAACAGGTGGTTCGACGAACTCGGTGCTGCACCTGCTGGCCATCGCGAACGAACTGCGGGTTCCTCTCACCATCGATGACTTTGATCGGATCAGCACGCGGACGCCGATTCTCGCGGATCTAAAACCGGCGGGCAAATTCGTCGCGGTCGACCTCTATAACGCGGGCGGCACTGCGATCGTCGCGAGGCGCCTGGTGGATGCGAAGTTGTTGAACGGCGACTGCATCACGGTTACGGGACGCACGATCGGCGAAGAGGCGAAGGCGGCGAAGGAAACGCCGAAGCAAGAAGTCGTCCACGAACTCAGCAATCCGCTGAAGGCAACGGGCGGCCTGGTGATTTTGAAAGGCAACATCGCGCCCGAAGGCGGCGTACTGAAAGTTGCTGGACATAACTATACGACGTTCAGCGGCCCGGCTCGCGTTTTTGATGGTGAAGAGACGGCATTTGCCGCAGTTGGCGACGGAACGATCAAGGCGGGCGACGTCGTGGTCATCCGCTACGAAGGGCCCAAGGGCGGTCCGGGAATGCGCGAGATGCTCCAGGTAACCAGCGCGCTGATCGGCGCAGGCCTCGGCGATCAAGTCGCGCTGCTGACCGACGGCCGATTCTCCGGCGCGACGCACGGTTTGATGGTGGGCCATGTGGCTCCCGAAGCGATGAACGGAGGGCCGATCGCCGCGATTGCGAACGGCGACATCATCGAGTTCGATATCGGCAAGAGGTCGCTCAACGTAAAGCTAACCGACGCCGAAATTCAGAAGCGACTATCAACCTGGAAAGCACCCGCGCCGAGGTTCCGTACCGGCGTGATGGCGAAGTATGCGGTGATGGTGTCGTCGGCTGCGCTGGGCGCGGTGACGACGCCGTCGATGGATGGCGGTTCGACTTCCGGTGTGCACGCGAGGACTCTATGAAGCTGACTGGCGCGGAAATTGTTTGCGAGACGCTGACGCAACTCGGTACGAAGCACGTGTTTGGCTATCCGGGCGGCGCGATTCTGCCGATTTATGACGCGCTCGGAAAATCGAAGCTGCACCACATCCTGGTGCGGCACGAGCAGGGTGCGACACACATGGCCGACGGCTATGCGCGAGCGAGCGGCGGAGTTGGCGTGGCAATGGCGACGTCGGGACCAGGCGCCACAAATATGGTCACTGGAATCGCGACGGCGATGCTCGATTCGTCGCCGGTGGTCTGCATCACGGGACAAGTCAGCAGCAAGCTGCTGGGCTCGGATGCGTTTCAGGAAGTCGACATCACCGGCATCACGATGCCGATCACGAAACACAACGTGGTCGTGACGCGCGCGGAAGATGTGGCGCGAACGATTCGCGAAGCGTTTGTGATTGCGCAGTCGGGGCGTCCTGGACCGGTGTTGGTCGACATCACGAAGGACGCGCAGCAGGCTTCGTGCGAATACAACTTCGATGCTGCGGCTCCAAAATTGCCGGCCAAGCGGCAGCGCCCGAAGTACGACAAAGTGGAGTTCGATCGCGCGGTCGAAATGTTGAACTCGGCGAAGCGGCCGCTGATTCTGGCCGGACACGGAATCATGATGTCTGGCGCGATGAAAATATTTGATCAGTTTGTGCACTCGGGGAATATTCCGGTGGCTATGACGTTGCTCGGAATCGGCGCCTTCCCGGCTTCCGATTCGTTGAATCTCGGCATGATGGGAATGCACGGTGAAGCCTGGGTGAATCACGCCATTCAGGAAGCGGATTTGCTGATCGCGGTGGGCATGCGATTCGACGATCGCGTCACCGGCGATCTGAAGACGTATGCGCGCGATGCGCGAAAGATTCACATCGAGATCGATCGCTCGGAAATCAACAAGAACGTCAAGGTTGATTCGGCTTTGGTGGGCGATGCGCGCGAAATTCTGGAAGCGCTCTTGCCGCACGTAAAGCACAAGGAACATGCCGATTGGCTCGCGCATATTCGCGAACTCAAGGGCGATTCCGCGGTGCGCGACATCCAGGGACTGCCTGACAACGGACATCTCTATGCGGCGCACGTGATCAACGATTTGTGGAAAGAGACGAAGGGCGAAGCGATCGTCGTCACCGACGTCGGCCAGCACCAGATGTGGGAAGCGCAGTATTACCACCACAACAGCCCGCGCACGCTCGTGACCTCGGGCGGCCTTGGCACGATGGGATTCGCGACGCCGGCGGCAATCGGCGCAAAATTCGCCAAGCCAGATGCCGATGTCTGGGTGGTTGTCGGCGACGGCGGCTTCCAAATGACGATGTGCGAGCTTGCGACGATCGTCCAAGAGAAGATCAAGGTCAACATCGCGATCATCAACAACGGTTATCTCGGCATGGTCCGCCAGTGGCAGGAATTCTTCTACGACAAGCGCTACGTCGCGACGCCGATGATTGCGCCGGACTTTGCCGCGCTGGCGAATGCGTTCGGAATTCGCGGCGAACGGATTAGTTCGCGGGGCGACGTGCTCCCGACGATTCGAGCGGCTCGAGAGAGCAAGGAATCATTCCTGATCGACTTCCGGGTGGAACAGGAAGATTCGGTGTACCCGATGGTGCCGGCAGGCGGATCGTTGCACGAGATGATTCGGCGGCCGGACAGCCCCCTGGTCGAAACGGCGGCGCAGGAACTCTGAGACGGATAGATCGCGGCAAGGTTCATCGGGCGGGCGGAGCAAGCCCCGCCCCTACAAGAGAATTCGGAGGGTGAGGAGCAGATGCAGACACTTGTGGCGTATGTCGAAAATAAGCCGGGCGTATTGAATCGCGTATCGTCGCTGGCGCGGCGACTGGCGATCAACATCGATTCGCTGACGGTGGGACCGACCGACAACCAAGAGATCGCGCGGATGACGATCGTAGCGCATACGGACGAGCGCGGCGCGCATCGCTTGGAAGCGAGTCTCGAGAAACAGGTCGATGTGTTGCTCGCGGAAAACGTTTCGGAGCGGCCGTTGCTCGAACGCGATCTGGCGATGATTAAAGTGACGGCCGACCAGACTTCGCGGCCACACCTGATGGAGTTGATCAAGGTATTCCGGGCGCGCGTAATCGACGTCGCACCTCAATCGCTGATTCTCGAAGTCTCGGGGACGGTGGACAAGATCGATGGGCTGCTCGAAGTTCTGCGGCCGTTCGGCGTGCTCGAAATGGTTCGCTCCGGGCGCATCGCGATGACCCGTGGGGGCGATTTGCTACAGCCACCAGTGGTTCCTTCGGCGAGTGGGACGAAGACTGCGGCTTAACGGGGTGCACTGAACGAAAATTATTTGCTGGGATTGAGCACAACATCCCCTGTGCTCGGTTTTAAGTCGAAATTTCATTTTCAACTCAGGAAAAGGAAAACGAGGAAACGATCGAATGGCAAATCTTTACTACGACAATTCCGCCGACCTCTCGCTCATCCAGTCGAAGAAGGTCGGTATCATCGGATACGGCTCGCAGGGCCACGCCCACGCTTTGAACCTGCGCGATAGCGGCGTCCAGGTTCGCGTCGGACTCCAGCCAGGCAGCGGCTCACTGGCGAAGGCTCAGAAGGAAGGACTGACGGTCGGAACGCCGGCAGAAGTCGCAGCATGGGCCGATGTGATCATGATCCTCACGCCGGATACAAAGCAGCCAAAAATTTACAGAGATTCGATCGAGCCGAACCTGGCGGCGGGCAAGACGCTTATGTTCGCGCATGGCTTCAACATTCGCTACGGCACGATCAAGCCGCCATCCAACGTCGATGTCTCGATGATCGCGCCAAAGGCGCCTGGCCACCGCGTCCGCGAAGTCTTCACCGAAGGCGGCGGCACACCCGCTCTAATCGCCATCGAGCAGGATGCGAGCGGAAACGCCAAGGCGCTCGCACTCTCCTACGCCAAAGGCCTCGGCTGCACGCGTGCAGGCGTTCTTGAAACGACCTTCACCGAAGAAACTGAAACCGACCTCTTCGGCGAACAAGCCGTCCTCTGCGGCGGCGTCAGCGAACTCATCAAAGCCGGCTTCGACACGCTCGTAGCCGCGGGATATCAGCCGGAAGTGGCCTACTTCGAGTGCATGCACGAACTCAAGCTCATCGTCGATCTCATCTATCGCGGCGGACTCAGCTACATGCGCTACTCGATCAGCGACACCGCCGAACACGGCGACTACACTGCCGGACCGCGCCTCATCACCAAAGAAACGCGCGAAGAGATGAAGAAAATTCTCGGCGAAATCACCGACGGCACTTTCGCAAAGAAGTGGATTGCGGAAAATGAAGCCGGCTGCCCGAACTTCCTCGCAACACGCAAGCGCGAACAGGGTCACCAGATCGAGCAGCTCGGCCCGAAACTGCGCGCGATGATGCCCTTTCTTCAGCCCGTCGTTGCGCCAGGGCTCGCGAATAAAGCGGCGACCTCTGAAAAATAGGGAGAAATAACGTTCTCGCACGATACTTTGTTGTTATCAGCCGAGGAAATCCGGTTGACACCCAATTGAATATGCGCAATTCTCTCGCGCCATGATGAAGCAAGAGCCCCGGGCCAACGGGTCACCGGTTAACCTGGCAGAACGACTCGAAAACCTCACCAGCAAGCGACAAGAGATCATCCGTCCTATTCTCGAGAGTCCGCGGGAGTACGTCCTGCTCAGCGTGCGCGCAATGGCGCAAAGGCTACAGACCGACCCCGCGACGATCGTACGCATCGTGCGAGGCCTCGGATTCGCAAGCTATCGCGAATTCCAGCACCACCTGCACGCGCTCTCGATCGCCTTCGCCAGCCCATTGGACTCAATGATGAGTACGCCCGGCGATTCGAGCATTCCCGCGGTCATTCAGGAGTCGCTTGCACGATCGGCGAAGAATCTGCAGGCGCTGAAGAACAGCATCGATGCGAACCGGCTCGCCAAAGTGGCGAAGCGGCTCTTCGACGCTCGTCGTGTAGTGGCGTTTGCTGCGGATAGCGCGGCGATCCTTGCCGATTATCTCGAATATCATCTTTCGATCGTGGGGCTGCCGATCGTGGCTGTTACGACTGCGGGCGGGATGACCCATCTGGCCCGCGTCATGAAAAAACGCGATGTCTTGATCGCGATCAGTTTCCAGCGCGGACTGCGGCAAACCGTGGAGGGCGCGCAACAGGCGCGAGCGCACGGTGCGTACTGTATTGGGATCTCGGATACGTATTTGTCGCCCCTGGCGCGGGCGTGCGACGAGGTCTTCCTGGCTTCGGTGGACGCGCCATCGTATGGGCGGTCGTACACAGCCCCAATTTCGCTGATGGACGCGATTATCGCGATCTGCGGCCAATACAAGCGGCCGCTTGCGATGGCGGTTGCGAAGGAAATCGCTGAAGAGCAGAAGAAGGGTGTGCGCTGGTACAACGCCTGATGACTAAGCTAACCCGCCAATGGCGAGGTTTGTCTCTAGGGGGATGAGCGCCCTAACCGAGCGAAGTTTTGCCAAGTTCGGCGACGCGGCGCTCGTACACCATCTCGCACCAGCCGTGCTTGCCGCGGTAGCGGAACACGATCTTGTGTCCGGGCTCAATCTTGGCGCGCGAACGCACCACCGAATCGGTCAGTTCCACCCACTCGCCGTCGACCAGGTAATCCCCTTCCCATCCGCGCAATTCAAATTTGCCGTCGGTCTTGAGCGTCAGCGGGGCTGAACTGCACGGGACAGTCTTGCCCGCGACGTGCGCCTCAGCGCACTGGTATCGGCCGGAGATGGTCATCACCTGAGCCTGCGCAGCGGGCATCGCGAAGAGCGCAAGGGCGAGAAGCGGAGTGAAACGGGCGACGGACTGGGCTAGGCGGCGAAGGGTCATTCCGGTCCTCCGAGTCGGGAACGTCGCTGGGGGAGCGCGACCGTCCCTTAGGACAGGTAACGATAAAGCAACTGGCTGGCCACGCCCGGGAAGCTTATACCGCTGATTACAGGCTACTTAGCGCAGTGATGACGGCCGCCGGGGCCGGAATGGACCCAGCTTGTTCCGATGAGGAACAGGTGAAGGGAAAAAGTTTGCAAAGTCGCCGAGGCTGTCCAAGGGAGCCTATTGGGCTCCAACTTCCGCGACAGCTTCGCCATCCTTTCGCGGGTCGGACGCGCCAAAATTCACCCCGCTCGCGAAGTCGCGCTCAACCGCTTGACCCCCACCCATCGAACTTGAATACGCACCCTTCACGTCGAGTTTGTGACCTAGATTTGTGAGCTCGTTTTGCGCGGAACGGGTGAAGCGATTTTCGATAAACAGATCGCAGCCGGTGAAGGTGTATTTCGAAAAGCGCGGCGCCTCGAGTGCGGCCTGGATGTTCATTTTGAAATCGACGATATCGGCGACGAATTGCGCGTGGGCCTGTGCCTGATTCCACCCGCCCATAATGCCGAACGCAACCCGCACATCACCGTGCTGGGCGAAAGCCGGAATGATGGTATGGAGTGGACGTTTATGGCCGCCCAGAGCATCGGGTGATGACGGATCAAGCGAGAACAGCCCGCCACGATTTTGCAGGACGAAGCCGGTGCCAGGGGCGACAACTCCCGATCCGAATCCGGCGTAGTTGCTCTGGATCAACGAAACCATATTGCCGTCGCGATCGACCACAGTGAGGTACGTCGTCTCAGACCCGGGAGGCAGATCGCCTGCCTTCGGATCGCAATTCGCGTGTTCGGGGTCGATCAACTTGGCGCGCTGCCCGGCCCACTCTTTCGAAGTGAGCGTCTTCACAGGCAACTTCTGTCCGCGCGGGTCGCCGATGTATTTCACGAAGTCGGTATAGGCAAGTTTTTTCGCCTCGATTTCGGCGTGAAGGGCTTTCGCCGAGCCGAATCCCCAGTCTTTGTCGCCGAGCGGGAATTTCTCCATGATGTTGAGCATTTCGAGCGCGGCCATTCCCTGCCCGTTCGGAGGCAATTCGAATACGGTCCAGTCGCGGTAGGTCGTCGAGAGCGGCTCGACCCATTCCGCGGAATATTCTGAGAGATCCTGCGCCGTCATTGTGCCGTTGTGTCGCTTCATTCCTTCGATCAGCTTGGTCGCAATCTCGCCCTTGTAGTAGGCGTCGCGCCCGTGAGTCGCGATAGCTTGCAACGAATCGGCGAGATCGGGATTGCGGAAGATTTCACCAAGCTTCGGCGCGTGATCGTTCGGGAGATACGTCGCGGTTGCAGCTTCGTCGCCGTGGAGATAATCGACTTCGCCTGCCCAATAGAGCGCATCCCACTCGGGAACCGGGAAACCATCGCGCGCCGTTCGAATCGCGGACCCAAGATCGTCACTCAATTTCTTGCGGCCGAATTTGTCGGCGAGTTTCTGCCAACCATCGACCGCACCAGGAACCGTCACGGAATTAATTCCGCGCTGCGGCATGGCCTTGATGCCCTGTTTTTCGAGATATGCAATCGTCAAACCCTTCGGCGCCCAGCCACTCGCGTTCAGCCCGTACAGTTTGTTCGCCTTCGCATCGTAAACAATGGAGAAGAGGTCGCCACCGATCCCGTTCATCATCGGCTCAACGACGCCCATCATCGCGTTGGTTGCGATGGCTGCATCGACGGCGTTGCCGCCGCTCTCGAGAATTCGAACGCCGGCCTGCGACGCCAGCGGTGACTCGCTCGCCACAATGCCCCCACGAGACACAACCATGGAGCGCCCCTGGCTGCGCTCTTGAGCATGGCTGGGAACGCGCATTCCCGAAACCGCCAACAGAAGCAATGCGATCCCGCCAGCAACACCAATTTTCTTCAAAGTTGGCATGTTTTCCGATTTCCTGACAACGAACTCGATGCAAAATGGATTGCCGTGCTGGCGTTTACAGGAGCTTCGGGCACGGCAAATCGCCAATGACAAACTGGCGACTCGCCGCACTCTATCGCGCCCGCACTGACCCTCGCAAGCGGCACAATTGACGTAACAGCCCTTGGCATCGCAAACTGACTCGGCGTTCGCGACGACCCCGCCGGCCGAGAGTCAAATGGACGAGTACCCGCATCCAAACTGGGCCCACCCAGAGTGTTCAATGAACGAGTGTTTCTTGGGAGACACCAATCGTGCCAGAACCGCGCACTGAAAAAACCGCACCGCGCGAAACAAACGCAGCGCAAGCCAAAATCGACGCGCAGATCGACGCAATCCTGAGCGCTCGCAATGCTGACCCGTTCGCCGTGCTAGGTCCGCAGCCCGTCGCCACACCCGCTGGCCCGCGTTGGGTCATCCGATTTTTCGACCCGCACGCCTACTCGGCCACACTCTCGGGCCCCGGCATTCCAAACAATCTCGAAGCACAGAAGCGCCGCCCCGAAGGTCTGTTCGAAGCTACCCTTCCAGAGACGTACAAGGACAAGCCCGACCCGGCGAACTACCGCATCCGCTTCAAAACTCATTCCGGCGATACGTACGAACGCTACGACACCTACGCGTTCCCCTATTTCCTGAGCGACTTCGACCTCTACCTGATGGGTGAAGGCCGCCACTACGACGCCTACGAAAAGCTCGGCGCGCACATCAACACCGTCGCAGGTGTCAAGGGAGTCAACTTCGCCGTCTGGGCGCCGAGCGCGCGCCGCGTCAGCATCGTCGGCGACTTCAATCACTGGGACGGCCGCATCAACCCGATGCGAGCGCGCGGCTCATCCGGCATCTGGGAACTGTTCATTCCCGAGCTCGACGAAGGCGCGGTCTATAAATACGAAATCATTGGACCGCGCGGCGACATGCTCCCGCTCAAAGCCGACCCCTACGGATTCCGCGCCGAGCTGCGGCCCGCAACCGGCTCGATCGTAACCCGCCTCGACAACCACAAATGGGCCGACGCCGATTGGATGACCAAGCGCAAATCGACGCCGTGGCTCGAGAAGCCAATCTCGATTTACGAAGTGCACCTCGGCGGCTGGCGCCGCAATCCCGAGGAAGGCAATCGCTGGCTCACCTATCGCGAACTCGCCGAGCAGATGATTCCCTACATAAAAGAACTCGGCTACACGCACATCGAGCTACTCCCGATCATGGAGCATCCGTTCGACGGCTCCTGGGGTTATCAGACGATCGGCTATTACGCCGCGACGAGCCGTTACGGCTCGCCAGCCGACTTCATGGACTTCATCGATCGCTGCCATCAGGCCGGCATCGGCGTCCTTCTCGATTGGACGCCCGCGCACTTCCCGCGCGACACATTCGGCCTAGCGGAATTCGACGGCACGCACCTCTACGAGCATTCCGATCCGCGCCAAGGCTCGCACCCCGATTGGGGCACGCTCGTCTACAACTACGGCCGCAATGAGGTCGTGAACTACCTCATCTCCAACGCTCTCTTCTGGCTCGACAAGTACCACATCGACGGCCTCCGCGTAGACGCGGTCGCCTCGATGCTCTACCTCGACTACTCGCGCAAACAGGGCGAATGGGTCCCCAACGAATTCGGCGGCCGCGAAAATCTCCAAGCCATCGCCTTCATCAAGCGGCTCAACGAAGTCGCCTTCGAACGCTTCCCCGGCATCCTGACAATCGCCGAAGAATCAACCGCATGGCCCGCAGTATCGCGCCCGACTTATCTCGGCGGCCTCGGCTACAGCCTGAAATGGAACATGGGTTGGATGAACGACACGCTCAAATATTTCTCCACCGATTCCGTCCATCGCAAATACGAGCAAAACAAGCTGACCTTCTCGCTGCTCTACGCATTCACTGAAAACTTCGTGCTGCCCTTCTCGCACGACGAAGTCGTCCACGGCAAAAATTCGTTGCTGCACAAAATGCCCGGCGATTCGTGGCAGCAATTCGCGAACCTACGGCTGCTTTACGGCTATCACTACGCCCACCCGGGCAAGAAGTTGCTCTTCATGGGCCAGGAATTCGGCCAGCGCGACGAATTCAACGAGTCGCACAGCCTCGACTGGCACCTCCTGCAATACGAGCCGCACCGGGGCATCCAGAATCTGATCGCCGACCTGAACAAGCTTTACGCCGCCGAGCCGGCACTCCACGAGGTCGACTTCGACTGGCAGGGCTTCGAGTGGGTCGATTGCAACGACGCCGACAACAGCACGTTCTCCTTCGTCCGCCACGGCAAGAATCCCGATGACGTCATGTTGGTCGTCCTGAACGCCACCCCGGTTCCTCGATCCGGCTATCGCATCGGCGTTCCCAGGCCCGGCTTCTACCAAGAGGTACTGAACACCGACGCCGGCATCTACGGCGGGTCTAACCTGGGCAACATGGGCGGCATGCACTCGGAAGCGGTTCGGCACATGGGCCGAGAGCACTCTTTGCCGATGACTCTCCCGCCGTTGTCGGCTGTTTTCATGAAGTTCAAGCCATAACCCCTGATTCCGCACATCTCTAGGCGTCAAACTCGACCGCCCCTCCGGGCGGTCGAGGTCTTTTCGGCCAACTTCAAATCTCAGGAAACATTTTTGGAAGGCTCCTCGTATATGTGACCAAGGCGCCCGGATCCGGCCCATTCAGCCCGGCTCCCACGTTCCGCCAGGCGCGCCCCTCGAAGGAGGCAGTCACATGAACGACCGCATTCGCAGGATCCCGGCAGTCGCCTTGATCGCAGGCGCCCTCGCCCTGATGCCCATCTCCGGCTCCGCGCAGAACTCGGCCAAGTCGTCCGATTCCTCAACGCGCGACCGCTGGCTCCACGTCCGCGTGGATAATCCAGAGTCCAAAGACGAGATGGTCCGCGTGAACATCCCGCTCGAGCTCGCCGAAAAGATCCTGCCGACGATCGACAAAGATAAACTCCACAACGGCAAGGTCAGAGTCGATCACTTCGACTGCAATGGCGTCGACTTTCACGCCTTGATGAACGCCGTGCGCGACACGAAAGACGGCGAATTTGTGACCGTCCAGAGCAAAGAGCAAGATGTCCGCGTCGCCAAGCAAAACAACTACTTCCTCGTTCACGTACTCGACAAAGAAGACCACAAGCATTCCGCCGTCGAAGTCAAAATCCCGATGAAAGTCGTCGATGCACTCTTCTCTGCCGGCAAGGATGAAGTCGACCTCGTCGCCGGTTTGCACGCTCTCGCCCTCCAGGGCGACACCGAACTCGTTTCCGTCAAGGATCACGATCAGACCGTCCGCGTCTGGCTCGATTCCAAGAACGTCTCGGACTAACGCCCGGTCAATTTACGACTTAGGCTCGAAATTGAAAGCGCTCGATCGCGGAATCGACGTGAAGGAGAAGCAACAATGATTCTTGTAGCAAAAATGGCACTGGCTTTCACCGGGACGATCGCTGCGGCGGGTATGTACACGTTCCACGACGGCATCGCCCAGGTACAAGTGGACGATAACCACGGCACTCATATTCATATCTGGGCGCCCGCAGCCATCGTTCCCATCGCGATGCATGTGGTGCCAAAACGCGAACTTCACAAGTTCCCTCACGAAGCCCAGCAAGCCATCCCGATGCTGCGCGTGCTCGCCAAAGAGCTAGAAAACTATCCGAACTCTGAATTTGTTGAGGTCCGCGACTCCGATACCCACGTGCGCGTTCGCACCGTCGGCTCGAAAATCGTCGTAGACGTCGTTGATCCGGAGAACAAAGTCCACGTCGCCTGCCCAATGGCGATGCTTCAGGACATGGTCGATTCCCTCAAGGATCTTCAGGAAGACGACGACTCGGGTCCGACCGGTCCGACCGTTTAGCCGAGTATCGACACTTCCACTAGAAACGAAAAAGGCCGGACAAGAGTCCGGCCTTTTTCATCCTCACCGATCGCTTCGGATTCTTTTATTGCCTCGGCCGTGCAAAAGCCTTCGGATCAAACGCGGTCACCGGTCCGGTGATGTGATCCTGCGCTCCAGTAATTTGCCGCACCAGCACCATGCTGTGCGTCTTGCCGACCTGCTTCACCATCGAAAGCGGCGTAACTTTATCGCTCGTCCACACATCATCCGTGCCATCGGCCTTCTTCCAGTGCGTGCAGCTAAATGTACCCGCTGGCACCGTGATCGTCTCCGTCCCAACCTGCGTATACTTCGCCATCTCTGACTTCATGTCAGCCCGGTCTTTGTCGGTCGGAGTTATAGGCATCTCCATCGCGCCTTGCCCTGGCATCTGAAGCACCATCTTCGAAAACTGAAAATCTTTGGTCATCAACGTCTTGGCATAAATTTTCTGATCGCTTCCGTTTCCGTGGGGCATCCCCATCTCCATCCAGTAGGCTTCGCCCGACGCAGTCATCTCTTTGCCGACGATCGTCATTTCCATCTCGCGACCGTCCTTGCCTTCGGATGTACTCAGATACACAGCCCCTTGTCCCACAACCGGCTTAAAAATATCGGCGATATTTGGCTTGCTGAAAAAGTTCATTCCGCCCAACTGGGCGGCGGCACCGCTGGCGAGGCACAGACTACACGCGGCCGCCAGCAATATGAGTCGCAATCGCTTCATTCGTCTCTCCTTCGGATGGGTCTTACTCGAGGGCACTGCCAGAGGAATTATACGGCGAAGGTTGAACGCACCGAACGCTTTCTGTGTCGCGAAGTAGCCTATTCGTACGCCAGTGCAACCACCGGGTCATAGCTCGCCGCGCGCAGCGCCGGATACGCCACGCCCAACGCCGACCCGATCACCGCCAGCACGATCGCCGCAAGGACCCATCGGCCAGTAATCAGAATCGTCAACCCGGGATTCACTTCCTTCAAAATTGCCGCCGTCAGGAACGTGACGAAAATCCCGAATCCTGCTCCCAGCAGCGTCAGCACCATCGTCTCGCCCAGCAACATCTTCACCACGTCGAATCGCGAGAAACCCAACGCCTTCAAGATCCCAACCTCCCGCGTCCGCTCCATCACCATCGTGTGCATGTTCAACAGAATCACCAGGAAGCTGATCACGATGCCAAGGCCGACCATCGACCGCACAAACGGTTTGAGCTGCGGCAGGTTCGACGAACTCATCAGCGTCACATACTCCGCCATTGAACGAACACGATTCGCCGGGTCCAATTTCAAAATCGCCGCGCGCGTGCCTTCGGTATCGCCTTTGCTTCGAACGTAGTACATCGACACGCGATCTTCCACTCCTGCAATCTCTTGCGCCGTCTTGATCGGGATGAAAAAGCGCGCACCCTTGCCGTGCGCGACGATGCCGTTCACCGTGAACTGCCGATTCAACAGCATGACTTTGTCGCCGACCTTCAAATGCCGTTGCTGCGCCATGATGTCGTCAACGATCAAACCGTCAGGGCCATCGAAAGGTTTGCCTGACCGAAACAAGAACCCGCGGCTCAGCGCATTGAACCGTTTGTAATCGATTCCGTAGACCATCACCAGGTTCTTCTGCTCCGACAAAATCACCACGGGCGAAACTTCATCGATCTGCGGCAACGCTTCGATTCTTGGGCCGAGCGATTCCGGCATCACCGCGCTCGCAAACGCCAGAAAAATCGATGAGTTCGGCGGCTGCACCATGATGTCGGCGCCTACTCCCTCCGCGCGCTTGCCCCACTCCGACACAATTCCCGACGTCAGCCCGACAATCATCAGCACGAGAATCACTTGGATCGCGATGGCAATCACGCTCAACGCTCCGCGCAACGGCCGCGCGGCGATGTTGCCCCAGAACATCTGGATCAGCGAAAACGGTCCTTCGAATGTGTCGTTCTTCATCCTAGTGGTCCGACGGAATCGACGATCATCGTGTTCGTCGCTCTCTTGTGCAAACGACGTACCGAATCTGCGCTAAAATATTTCTGCTTCGTAAAGTTTTCAACACAAGTGTTGATAAGCGTGTGGAAAATGGTGGCTTCTCTAAGGCTAACTACATATTTCTCAGTAGTCTGAACCGGTTTGCACCATTTGGGTGCAAATATCTGCTCTTGATTCCTCAACTTTAACGAGTCGCGACGCGCGTCAGAATATTTATTCTCGACGCACTTTCTATCATTTGCGCGAACTCACGCTACAAAACTTCTCGCAACGCTTCGATTTTCAAATTCGTTCAGTACCACTTCGGCGGCCTGTCGAGGTGAATCTTGATCGTCTGCTTCACGTCCGTGACGTCGTACCATCGCCCGTAAGTCTTCCACCCGTCGGCCACGACCTGAACCAGCGCTCGCCCCATCGGCGCGTCCGGCACATGGGCCGTCCCGTCGCGATTCGTCTTCACGTTCAGCTCAACCGTCTTGTTCGACTTGATCTTCCGCTCTTCGACGTACTTGATGTAAATGCTGGCGTTCTCGATCGGCGCGGATTTCTCGCCGCCCGATACCTCGATCGTGATCCGCGAGGTCTGGTCCAGCGACGGCTTGTTTGCTGGCGGCGTTTGTTCCTGTCCGCCGACCATCATCGGCGCCAGAAGCGCCAAGCCAAGAGCAATCCCCGCTGCTAGTCTCGAAACTCTCATTTCCGTCGTAACTCAATCCTCCACGGACGGCGCGCCCCGGTCAAGTCCGCTTTAGGGGCGCGCACGTCTCCATTTTGTCACTCATTTTGGAAACATCCGCGGCCGCTTCGTTTGACTGGCCTCGTTTGCTACGCTACCTTCTCCTCAGGATCCATCCTGCTGACGAGAAGCCATTTGCTGCGAGATTTCACCGGGGTTTCGTTCGCGCTTGCACCGCACGGCGCCGTACTTCGAGCGGCCCCGCACGCAGACGATCTTAATATCCGCGACGTCACGAGCTTCTTCGCATTCGCGGACCGCACGACGGGAACCATCGAATAGCTTGAGTTTGTCGTTCTTCGAGAGACAGGAGTCCTCATGGGTTTCGCTACAAATGCCATCCACGTCGGTCAGGAGCCGGACCCTTCCACAGGCGCCGTCGTCGCTCCGATCTACC
>Ga0209006_10001395_pt1 | contig 21928 bp, 17 predicted proteins | sample JacPin_JW_Ref_O2_FD_188567 | JGI IMG/M metagenome (GOLD analysis project Ga0209006, IMG submission 188567) | Forest soil microbial communities from Algoma, Ontario, Canada - Jack Pine, Ontario site 1_JW_Ref_O2 (SPAdes) (version 2) | ecosystem: Environmental > Terrestrial > Soil > Boreal... | reverse complement strand
CGTCCAGTCTTCGTGCACAAGTGATTCGTGTCTCATGACACGCTAGAATCACAGACGATTCCGTCCCGCAAGCCTATTTTAGCGCCTATGGGCGAAGGCCGGGACCCATAACCACAGGCTTCAGTTGTTGCGCCAAAGCCGTCGAACAGCGTCTCTCAACACGAGAGACACGGCGTATGGGTCTCGGCCTTCGCCGGGACGACGACTTTTTTTGGGGCGCGTCCGCGCCACGCTATTCTTCTCCCCTCCCTCCACGCGCTCTTGCGCGTGGCGGGGAGGGAGCCTGCCCCGGACTTGATCCGGGGTCGGGGGTGGGGGGTGCTTCATCAAACTCGGCTGCAAGAATGAGAGCGCGAATTTGCGGCACCACCCCCCACCCCCGACCCCTCCCCACCGCTTAGCGTGGGATGTTCGCGGTGGCAGGCTGTTTGAAATTGAATCCGAGCCGTAGCTCACACGGAAGCCTCAAGCAGCCCGCGCAGATAGCCGATGGAGAACGCCGCGACGCCGGCGCCGTCGGGGACGTAATCGAACGGCTCCACCGCGATCGTGCCGGCGTAGTGGTGCCGCTTCAACGCCGCCAGGATCGGCGCGAATTTTGTCTCGCCCTGGCCGGGGCCGCGCCGGTTCGGGTCGTTGACCTGGAGATGCGCGATCAGGCCGGTCGGCAGCCAGCGGTCGATCAGCGATGGTATGGATTCGGTTTCTGTGAGGCCGGCGGCGCTGCAATCGATCATGGTTTTGAGATTGGGATGATCGATCGAGCGCACCAGTTCGGCCGCCTCGGCAACGGTATTCACCAATGCCGTTTCCTTTCGCGACAACGGCTCGATGCAATAGATGACGCCGGTCCGCGCCGCCGCCAGCGCCACCTGCGCCAACGCATCGCGCAGCCGGGCCAGCGCGACCGCATGGGTTTCTCCCGGTGCGATCTGCCGCTGCTTTGGCGAGCCATGCACCAGAACCGCGCCGCCGAGTTCGGCGCAAAGGCCGACGAGATGGATCATCACCTCAAGAGTGCGGGCGCGCACCGCGGGGTCCGGATCGGTCAGCGACAGACCATCGGGCTTCACCAGCAGCCAATGCAGCCCGGTTACGACGAGGCCGCTGGCCTCGACCGTGGCGCGGATTTTCGCGGCCTCCGCGGTCGAGATTTTTTCCAGCGACGCATGAAGCGTGAACGGCGCGATTTCCAGGCCGTCATAGCCGAGACGGGCGGCATACTCGCATTGCCGCGCCAGCGGCATGTCGGCCAAGACCTCGTTGCACAAGGCAATTCGCATTTTCAAGACTCGTTTCTCAGGCATGCCGTGAGGTGAGCCGCCGAACCTGTTTGCTGACGGCGCCGGTGACCGCCGTGACCAGCGACTTGAACGCGGGAATATAGAGCAGCAGAATGAGGATCGTCACGGTGGCGAAGCCGATGCTGATCGGCCGGGTAAAGAACGGTTTCAGGCTTCCGTCCGACAGCACCAGGCCCCGGCGCAGGCTCTTGTCCAGCAGGCCGCCGAGCACGAGGCCGAGCACGAACGGCGCCATCTGATAGCCGCGCCGGCGCAGGAAGAACGCGCCGATGCCGATCGCCAGCATGCAGTAGATATCGAACAGCCGCGAAGCGCTGGCGAAGGCGCCGACGGTACACAACAGGAAGATGATGGGCATCAGCACGGTGCGCTTGATCCTGAGCACCAGCAGCAGCGGCTTGATCAGGAACAATCCGAACACGAGGATGCTGACGGTGGCGAGCGACGTCATCGCCACCACGTCGTAGATGAATTGCGGATGTTCGATCATCAACATCGGCCCCGGCTGAATGCCGTGGATGATCATGGCCGCCATCAGCACCGCCGAGGGCGCCGAGCCGGGAATTCCGAGCGCCAGCGCCGGAATGATATGGCCGGGGATCGACGACATGTCGCCGGTCTCTGCCGCCATCAGGCCGTCGATCGATCCCTTGCCGAACTGATCGCGCTCCTTGCTGACGGCCTTGGCCGCGGCATAGGACATCCAGGCGCCGGCATCCTCGCCGACGCCCGGCATCAGCCCGGTCAGAACGCCGATGACGCCCGAGCGCAGCACGGTGCGCCAGTATTGCGCGACCTCGCGAAATCGCGGCAGAACCGAATCGCGCATCTCGACCATTTGCCGCTCGACGGGATCGGCGAGCGTGGTCAGGACTTCCGCGAAACCAAAGGCGCCGACCAGTGCCGGGATCAGCGAAATGCCGCCGGAGAGCTGGCTCCATCCGAAGGTGAATCGGTCGTGGGCATAGAGGCCCTCCTGGCCGATCTGCGCCACGAACAGGCCGAGCGTGCCCATCAGCCATCCCTTCAGCGGATCGTTGCCGACAATGCTGCCGGACATCGCCACACCCAATAGCGCGAGCCAGAAGAACTCGTAAGCCCCGAACGACAGCGAGACCTCGGCGAGCAGCGGCGTGAACGCCGCCAGACAGAGCACGCCGAACAGCGTGCCGCTGAAGGCGCCCGAGGTCGCAATGCCGATGGCCCGGCCGGCTTCGCCGCGCAAGGCCAGCGCGTGGCCGTCGGCGCACGACGCCGCGTTGGCCGCGGTGCCGGGGATGTTGAGCAGGATCGCGGTGCGCGATCCGCCGTAGAGCGTTCCGACATAGGAGCAGATCAGGATCAGGATGGCGTCGTTGGGTGCCATCTTGATGGTCAGCGTCGTCAATAGCGCGATGCAAAGCGTGGCGGACAGTCCCGGCAGGCATCCCACGATAATGCCGAGCAATGCGCCGCCGAGCCCATAGGCGAGCGAATAGACATTGAGAATGCTCAGGTAGGCTTGACCGAGTTCGGAAAGACCCGACAGCATGACGGCGTCCGATCAGGGCAGGCGAACCAGGAATATCTCCTGGAACACGAGGGTGATGACGGCGCCAGCGCCGAGACCGATCGCGGCGGTGGTGACAAGCCTGCGCAGGTTCAGGCTCTCGCCGGCTGATTTGCGCTGTTGATATTGCAAGGCGAGAATCGCAACCGTCACGAAAATGGCCGCGGCGAGCCAGAACGGCAGGCCGTGCCCGACCAGCCCCACGCCAAAGGCCAGGCAGAGTCCGAGCACCAGCAAGAGCCGTTTCAGTTCGGCGCGATCGACCGGCGCACGGTTGCCGGCGGCAAGTAAATGAGGACGCCAGCTGCGCAGCCCCAGCAGCGCCCCGAGGATCGTCATGGCGATGCCCAGCAATCCCGGAAGCAGCCCGGGAATGGTGTAGGGGTTGATGTCCTGGCTTTCGAGCCGGTCCATGGTCACCGACCCGATCAGGATGGCGATCCCCAATCCCATCCAGCCGAGCGCGGACAGGAAATCGCCGCGCAAGCTGGCGAGGGCTTCCGGCTCGCCGGGTGACGATGCCGGCGCAGCCTGTTCAGGCGAAGACATGGGCGTCCTGAGGTTGGGGCGTCCTTAAGGTTTCGGGATGCCCACGGTATCCGGCGACACCTTGGCCTTGCCGGTATCGAACAACAACCAGGCATTGGCCTGCACCGCCGGGAATACAGCCTTTTGCGCGGCCTCACCCGACGACGGCGCAAACAGCGCGCCGCGAGACGTTGCGTATTTCTTCACCGCGTCGCTGTTGGAGATATTTTCCTTCCAGATCTTCTCGACGGTCGCGATCACCTCGTCGGGCACGCCCTTGGGGATGAAGATGCCGAAATAATTGGTCGGCGCCGAAAACCCGGGCAGCGTATCGGACAGGGGCGGGATGGTGCCGTAGCCCTCGAGTTCGAGCGGCTTGTCGCTGACGGTCGCGAGCGGCCGCAGCCGCTTGCCGCGGATCATGTCGGCCTGCTCGACGGCCAGTTGCGTGGTGACGTCGGCCTCTCCCGAGACGGTCGCGACCACGGCCGGATTGCCGCCGTCATAGGTGACGTGGCGATATTTGACATTGTCGACCTTGGCGATCAATTCCATCGCGTTGTGTCCGGCCGAGGTGACGCCTGCGGTCGCGACCGAAATCTTGCCGGGTTGCGCCTTCATGGCGTCGAGCAATTCCTTGGCGTTTTGGTAGGGCGTCTTGGGATTGACGCCGATCACCTGCACATTGGCGACGCTCAGGAACAGGTGCCAGTCCTTGATGGAGGTATCGAGCGAGCCCAGCGTCTGATAGGCGCCGAGGTCCTGCGCGGCGCCGGCGGTCCAGGTGTAACCGTCCTTGGTGGCTTCCAGCGCGCTTCGCGTCCCGATCGAGCCCGACGCGCCGGGCTGGTTGATGATCACGATGGTCTGGCCGAGTGATTTCTCCATTTCGCCGGCGACCAGCCGGGTGATCTGGTCGGTCGAGCCGCCCGCAGCCCAGGGCACGATCAGGTTGATCGGCCGCACCGGTTTCCAATCCGCGGCGCGTGCCGGCAATGGCAAGAGGCCGCAACTAACGGCCGAGACAAGAATCGCAACCCGAATACCCAAATGTCCCACGCGTCACCTACCCTCATGCTGGTTGTTTGCAGCGATTGTATTGGCAACCATCAGCCTGCGCAAATGCGGCCAAATCGCACCAGCCATGTTTGCCATAATACTAATACTAACGTCTGGCTTCACGCCGATGAGAGAGCAAGAGTTTCAACGTAAAATGCCTCTCGCTGAGAGCGTATCTCGTGCGGAGAAGGCCTATTGCGTCGCCTTCAACAGATAGGCGATCAGGTCGGCGCGGTCGGAGGCGCCGGCCATGCCGGCATAGGGCATGCGGTTGCCCGGAACCATGGCTTGCGGATCTGCGATGAATTTTTCAAGCGTCTCCGGCGTCCAGACGATGCCGCTGCGCTTCATCGCCGGCGAATAGCGGAAATCCGCGATCTCGCCGGCCTTGCGCGTGAAGATGCCGTGCAGGCTCGGCCCGACATTGTTAACGCCGGCCTCCAATTTGTGGCAGGCGGCGCAATCCTGGAAGCGGGCTTCGCCGCGCACGGCGTCGCCGGCGGCCGATGCCGAGCAGGCCGCCGACAGCGTCGTCAGCAACGTCAGCGTTGCGGCTCTAGCATCGATCATGCCGGCACCAGCGGACCCGGATTTTTCACATAGCGGTTCTTGATCGCGTCCGCGGTCCAATAGGCGAGCGCGCCGACCGGCCCGGTCGGGTTGTAGGATGAATTGTGCGGGAATACGTTGGCGCCGACCACGAACAGGTTGTGACAATTCCAGCTCTGCAGATATTTGTTGACCACGCTGTCGCGCGGATTGGTGCCCATGATGGTGCCGCCGGTATTGTGCGTGCTCTGATAGGGCACCACGGTCCATGGATCGGTGCGCGCGGCCGCGGGATTGAGTTTCGTGGGATTCATCGACTTGGCGATGTCGTTGACGACGCCTGCTGCGTGGCGGCCCATTTTGTGCTCGTTGTCCTGGTAATCGAAGGTCATGCGCATCAAGGGCTGGCCGAACGCATTGCGATAGGTCGGATCGAGATCATAGCAATTGTAGCGGTTGGCCATCACGCTGCCGCTAGCGTTGATCACCATCGCGGTCTGGTACCATTTTGACGTTGCGCGCTTCCGGTCGCTGCCCCATTGCGGGGTGCCCGACGGCACCGGGCGGTAGCCGATCGGCAGCGCGGTATTGAAGCCGCCGGAGACGTTGTAGCCGCCGACGAAATCATGCGGCGCGCGGTCGAATGCCCAGTTGGTGCTGAAATCGTCGATGGTGGCGTTGGAGCCGCCGGCATTCATGAACGGGTTGAAATATTTGCCGTCGAAGAACAGCGTCGCGCCGGCGCCGGTCTGGTAGCAGTAATTCCTGCCGACCACGCCCTTCTGCGCGACCGGGTCGTAGGGCGCGCCGATGCCCGACAGCAGCATCAGGTGCACATTGTTGATGGCATAGGCGCATAGCAGCACGATTGCAGCCGGCTGCTCGAATTCCTCGCCGTTGAGCACATTGGTGTAGGTGACGCCGGTGACGCGCTTGCCGTCGGAATCCTTCAGCACTCTGGTGACCCAGGAATGGGTGCGCAACTCGAAATTCGGATTGCGCATCGCGATCGGGATCACCGTCATATGTGGGCTGCCCTTGGCGTTGGCCTCGCAGCCAAAGCGCTGGCAATAGCCGCAATACTGGCAACCGCCGAATTTCGCGCCGTCCGGATTGGTATAGGGCTGCGAGGCATTCGCCGACGGCCGCGGGAACGGATGATAGCCGGCATTGCGCGCCGCGTCGGTAAACATTTCGCTGGCGAGAATCGGCGTCAGCGGCGGCAGCGGATAGTCGCGCTTGCGCGGCGCTTCGAACGGATTGCCGCCGGCAAGGATCTGACCGGCGATATTGCCGGCCTTGCCGGAGACTGCCGCGGTATATTCGAACTTGTCGTAATAGGGCTCGAGCTCGGCATAACTGATGCCCCAGTCCTGGATCGTCATGTCGTCGGGAATGAACTTCTTGCCGTAGCGTTCTTCGTAATTGGAGCGGACCTTGAATTCCATGTCGGTCCAGCGCCAGGTGTGACCGCTCCAGTGCACGCCGGAGCCGCCGACCACTTCGCCCGGCAGGAACGAGCCGAGCCGGCGCATCGGCAGCGCCTGCTGCTTCGGATTGTTGCGCACGGTGATGGTGTCGCGCGCGGTGTTCTGCATCAGATCGTGGCGCACGACATAGCGCAGTTCGTCGCGGATGTTGGGCAGCGAATAGTCGTTCTCGCTCGAACGCGGTGCGCCGCGCTCCAGCGCGACCACCTTCAGGCCGGCCTCGGTCAATTCCTTGGCGAGAATGCCGCCGGTCCAGCCCAGCCCGACGATGACGACATCGACCTCTTTCAGCTTCGTGGCCATGGCGCGTCCCTCAGCTCATGTCCGAGATGCCGAGCGGTTTGCTCGGGAACGGCTTGCCGCGATATTTCTCGACATGGTCGCGATGCACCGCGATGATGCCGGGAAAGCCGATGATCGCCCATCCCGCCTTGTCGCGGTTGCCGCCATAGATCGGATCGGAATAGATGCCCTCGACCACGGTCTGATAGAGCGTGGTCCAGAACACCCGCACCGGCGGCCCGTTGTCGAAAGCGATCTTGCCGGTGGACAAGCCGATCAGCACTTCCTCGCGCTGCGCGGCCTCGATCCGGTCGAACGATTTGCCGTAGGCCTTGCGGCAATGCGCATTGGTCGCCTCGATGCCGGCGCGATAGAGCTGCGCCGGCGTCAGCGGCAGCTGGTAACCCTGGCTCGGGCTGCCCGGTTTCCAGGGGCCTTGCATGTACAGCCGCTCGCCCTTGCCCCAGGCGCCGGCCAGCGCGCGGTCGATGTAAATGTTGACGCCGAGATCGGTGCCCTTCGGGCTGATCTCATCCGCAGGGACCATGTGATCCACCAGCGCCTCGACAAAGGCGGCCTCATCGAGATTGAGAAAGGCGTAGCCGGCTTGCGGTGCGGCGACCGGCGCTTGTGCGGCCGGTTCGGCTTGCGCGATGTCAGGGGCTGCGAGTGTTGCGGTTCCGCCCGCCGCAGCGGCGCCGACCACGGCGCCCTTGATGAAGTCGCGCCGGTCCAGCCCTGGCTCTTTCATGATCGCCTCCCAGCCTCCGGAGATGAGAATCCCGGGTCGTTGTTTTGGGGCGAGCATGCTGTTTTTGCGTCAGCCGGGCAAGCCGGGATTTGATCCCGGCGGAGCCGCAGGTTGTGGACGGCGACGGGAGGGCCCTTCCTCGATCGAATGGGCGGTCGGCGGCTAACGCAGCGTCAACCCCGTTGCCGCTTCGAGTTCGGCGATGGCCTGCTCCGCATTGACCACCTTGATGGTGGTCATGCCCATCGCGCGCGCCGGTTTCAGATTGACGCCGAGATCGTCGAGGTAGACGCAGGCCCTGGGATCGACGCCGAGGGCCTCGACCATCATCTGGTAGATACGCGGGTCGGGTTTCCTCAGGCCGATTTTTGCCGATTCGATGACATGGTCGAACAGCACCATCACTTCGGCGATATAGAGCGATCGGCCGCTGGCGCTGCCGATGGCGTTGGCAGGAAGGTTGTTGGTGATACAGCCCGTCCTGGTCGTTGCCTTCACGCGCCGCAGTGCCTCGACCATCTCGGGGCGCAAATCTCCCGACAGCAGCGGCAGGACGTCCTTGCCCCGGATCTCCGCGCCCAGCGCCAGCGATTCGGCGGCGAACAGCCGATCGAAGGCCTCGATGTCGACCTCGGCGCGCTCGAATTTCGCCCAGGCATTCTCGTGGTGGTTGGCGGCGTTGGTGCGCCGGATGATATCGGCGGGCAGCCCGCGTTCGCGCTCGAACCGGGCAAACGCCTCGAACGGCGATGACGTGAGCACCCCGCCGAAATCCCAGATCACTGCCTCGAGCATTGTTTCCCGTGCCTCGCGAACGCCGATGTGCCAGACGGCTAACACGGTGGAATGGCTTGGGCCAGCCCTTGGCGAGCGGTGGATTGCGGGCTATCCGTGCGGCAATGAAATTACCTGCTTCCATGATCGCGGTCTCGGCGCTGCTGCTTGCCGCGCCCGCCGAGGCCATTGTCGGTGGCGGGGTGCCGTCGGCCGACGGCGTCGGCCGCGCCGTCGTCACCATTGTCGGCTCGCGCGGCAATTTCTGCACCGGCGCCTTGATCGCACCGAAACTGGTGTTGACGGCGGCGCATTGCGTGCAGCCCGGCGCGATCTACAAGATCGTCGAGTACGGCGCGGACAAGCAGCCGCTGCTGCGGGACGCGAAAACCGTCGCCGTCCACCCCGGCTTCAACATCCAGGCGATGCTGGCTCACCGCGCCACCGCCGACGTGGCATTGCTGCAGCTTGAAGCGGTCCCCCAGGGCAAGAGCGCGGCCGCGCTCGGCATGCCTCAGGTTCCGATTTTGCCGGGCAGCCGCTTCACCATCGCCGGCATCGGCGTCACCATCCGCGGCGAGGGCAGTAGCGGCGGGATCATTCGCGCCGCCGGCCTGGTCGCGACCGGCAAACCGGGGACCTTGCAAATCCGCCTGGTCGATCCGCTCACGAACGGCGCGCGAGACGGGCTCGGCGCCTGCACCGGGGATTCCGGCGGCCCGGTATTCGAGGACCAGCAGGGCGGTCCAGTGATCATCGGTGTCATCAGCTGGTCGACCGGGTCAAACGGCAGCGCCGGCTGCGGCGGCCTGACCGGCGTCACCCCGCTGACGCTCTACCGCGACTGGATTGTGCAGACCGCGCGGCAATGGGGCGCGGCGCTGTGAATTCTGAGGGTTGATCTGGCGCATTGTACCGTCGATGATTGGCGTTTACAGACATTCCCGGATTGCCAATCAAAAAAGAACCGGCCTCATGAACGTATTAGCCACAGCCCGTCCCGCTGCTTCCGTCCCGAAACCCGCCGACCATTTCGATGTCCTGATCGTCGGCGCCGGCATTTCCGGCGTCGGCAGTGCCTATCATTTGACGACGCAGCTGCCGGGCACGAGTTTTGTCATCCTGGAAAGCCAGGAGAGTTTCGGCGGCACCTGGCTGACCCACCGTTATCCCGGCATCCGCTCCGACAGCGACCTGCACACCTTCGGCTATCGCTTCAAGCCCTGGGTCGGCCCGCCGATCGCGACGTCGGAGGAAATCAAGTCCTACATGGGCGAGGTGATCGCGGAGAACGATCTCGCAAGGCACATCCGCTACAAGCACCGGATCGAGCGGGCAAGCTGGTCGAACGCGACGAATTTGTGGACCATTGAAGCGGTCAGGACCGACAGCGACGAGCACGCGACCTTCACCGCGAATTTCCTGTGGATGTGCCAGGGCTACTATCGCCATTCCGAAGGCTACACGCCGGAATGGAAGGACATGGACTCCTTCAAGGGCCGCATCGTCCACCCGCAGCTTTGGCCCGAGGATATCGCGCTCAAGGACAAGAAAGTGGTCGTGATCGGCTCGGGCGCCACCGCCGCGACCCTGATTCCGGCGATCGCGGACGAATGCGCCCATGTCACGATGCTGCAGCGCTCGCCGACCTTCTTCAGGGTCGGCCGCAACGCCATCGAACTCGCCGAGACGCTGCGGCAGCTCCAGGTCAAGGAGGAATGGATCCACGAGATCGTGCGCCGCAAGATCCTGTTCGAGCAGGATGCGTTCACGCGCCGCTGCCTCGCCGAGCCGGAGCAGGTCAAGAAGGAGCTGATCGGCCAGATCACCGCCGTGCTCGGTCCCGATTACGACGTGGAAACGCATTTCACGCCGCAATACCGGCCGTGGCGGCAGCGCATCGCCTTCGTTCCGGATGCCGACCTGTTCGAAGGCATCAAGAGCGGCAAGGCGTCCGTCGTCACCGACGAGATCGACCGCTTCACGCAGAGCGGCATTCTCCTCAAATCCGGCAAAGAGCTCGAGGCCGACATCATCGTTACGGCGACCGGCTTCAATCTTTGCGTGCTCGGCGACATCGCGTTTTCGATCGACGGCAAGCCGCTGGATTTCGCCGACACCGTCACCTATCGCGGCATGATGTTCACCGGCGTGCCCAACATGGCCTGGGTGTTCGGCTATTTCCGCGCCAGCTGGACGCTGCGCACCGATCTGGTGGCGGATTTTGTCATTCGCCTGCTCGCGCATATGAAGCGGAAGGGCGCGAAAAAGGTCACCCCGGCGCTGCGGCCGGAAGACCACAACATGCCGCAGATGTCCTGGATCGATCCGGAGAATTTCAATCCGGGCTACATGATGCGCAACATGCATCTGTTGCCCAGGCGCGGCGACAAGCCGGAATGGCAGCATAGCCAGGACTACTGGGCCGAAAAGGACCAGATTCCGGCGATCGATCTGGATGATGCGGCGTTCGTCTACGATTGAGCGCGGGCAGGCTCTTCAACGATTCAACGCAACATCCCTGAATGCGGTTACGAGCGGCCCTTCAAGCTTTCCGTGCATGCTCTGAATGATGTCATAGGCCTGTTCACGCGGCATGGTTGGCTTGTAGTGGCGATGCTCGATCAATGCGGCAAAGATGTCGGAAATGGTCAATATCCGTACGATATCGGATATACTGGCGGCACAAAGTGCATCTGGATATCCACTTCCATCGAGATATTCGTGATGATGCCGGACTGCATCAAGGATCTCCGGGGTAGTGCCGGCATTCCCTTTCAGCACTTCATACCCGGCCGCGGGATGGGTTTCGATCAGCGCGCGTTCCTCGGCATCGAGCCGACCGGGCTTGTCCAGAACCGCGAGCGGAATCTTGGCCTTGCCAATGTCGTGAAACATCGCCGCCGAATAAAGCCGTTCAATGTCCTGTTTTGCCAGGCCGAGGCTCAAACCAAAATCGACAGCTATTCCGGTAACCAAAAGGCAATGCTGATAGGTTCCCTCGTGGTGGCGGCGAACCGTTTCGAGCCAACTCGACAGCCCGTCTTCTGCGATGTTGTCGGCAATCCTGCCAGCTGCGCCTTTTGCGCTACCAACATCGATCGGCTTGCCGCTTAACACATCTGAGAACATCGTAGCTATGGCCGTCGCACCGACCGTCGCGGCTTCGCGGGCACCACGCAAAGCGCCGATCGAGACAGTCTCAGAATGACTGTTATCGTTGAGTTCTGCCAACAGCGCCGCCTGATTGACCGTACCAAGAAGTACGCGCGTCGCCCCCAAGGCGTAGGCCTGAACGGTGAATAAACGCGCGTTCTGATCAATCAGGAAAATACGCTTACGCACGTGCCCTAGTTTTACAAACATCTCTTTCAGGATCGCAATATTTTCAACGACCCGCAAGTCCGCCGTGACGACCACGGCATCAAACCCGACGCATCGGCTGCTTGCGCTGCTGAGCAGTTCGGATGTTACTGCGTGCTGCTGTTCCAAGATGGCGCGCAACGCCAAAAGCTTGGCAACAGAGTCGGCGACAACATGAACGGACATGAAGTTGGTCTCAATTCTCTCGGCCTTCTATCCAAGGTGATGATCTCTGTGGGTCAGGCAGGGAGTCTACGAACCTTCATCGAGTGAGGAAGCGCTCGAGATCGGCGCAGATCTTGTGCGCCAGGTCCTCTGCTATTTCGAATCTCATTTGCGTCTCAGTGGTGTTCACCTGAACGATCGCGGTTGACGGTTCCGCTGACTTAGCCTGAATGGAAATCTCGATTACTTTATGCACGTCGGTCATCGAGTGGTCCTTGCAATGTTTCAAATCGCTGGTTCAAGTGCTTCAGGCGGTCATGTTGGTTGACTGTCGTTTCAGAGGCTTTTTGCTGGCTCTTGTCAGAAATTCGACGCCGATCTGGTCGCCGGCCAACCTCACCATTCGACAACGGCGATACGCCAGGCCCGTCGACGACAGAAGCAGAAAGAATTCCTTGAGGTCCAATCCTTCGATAGATCCCTCGACGGCCAAACGCGCGCCGGTTTGCGATACGTCGAACATCATGCAGTTCCGCCGCCAAGTCCCGTCAATCCCCATGATATAAACACCGATGCCGCGTTCGAAGTTGACGCGCTCGCTCCCTCGCTTTCCTGTGGCCATCGATGCAATCCGATCGTTTCTGGAATTAAAGGTCCTGTTGCTTCGAAGTAAAATTGAAAGGGTGTTAAGCGCTCCTCGCGCTTACCTCACGGACCTGCCAAAATCGAAGCAGCCGCTGGGCGTTAGGTTTCGATAACTTGTTGAAATCAATCTCGAGCTTCTCGTGTCCCGCCTTCGGGGCGGACCCTGACGGAAGTTTGGTAGCGAGAATGGCGCTGACGGTTTCCCATTTGCAATCCGCCACCTTGCAGGGGATCAATAACCCGTCGTCCCTGGGACTCGTCATGAGAGGCTTGACGATCTCAAGCGACGCCGACGACAGCAGGGAAAGCGCAACGGCGGTCTCTTCATATTTCCGGGCGCGCGCAAATTCGAACAAAGTCGCTTCGTCAAGTTCGCCCTTCTCCCGCAACAATTCGACGAAGGCCTTGGCCGCCTGGAAGTCACGGGGCTTGCTCGATTCCTGATCAACCGCTTCTGCCGCGGTTTTCAGGGCTTTGCGCATCTCCTCCTGGAATTCGGGTGGTGTGCAGGAAAGCAGCCGGGATCGAACCGCTTCGGTTGCGCGTACCAAAAGCTGCCGGAGAAGGTCGAGCGGTAGGTCCAGCCGCGAACCAGTCTTTTCAGCCAGTTTGCCGTCGGTCTCGGCCGCCCTTAGCAGTGCAGCAAAGCCGTTCTCAGAGAATTTCGCTCCGGAATTGCCCGCGACACTGTGAACGACAGCCGAATCGCCACGATGCAAAAGAACGTCGGTAACGGCCGCCTCAATCTGGCTGCGCTCGGAAATTGCGAGGAGGTGATCCTGGCTCCTGGTCTTGGCGATCTCGATAAGGTCGTCGGTGGTCAGACGGCTGGAATTGGTGAGGATCGGTCTGGCAATTGCGATTTCAGAGTGGCGCGCCAAGTTCCGCGTGAGATCAATTGGCGCATTCGCCACCGGCGCAAAACGCTCGCTGATTTCCGCCAGCGTTCTCGTTTCAATTCGCGCAGTCAGTTGAACGAGAACATCATCGAAGACGCTGATCTGTTCTTCGTTCAGGCGATCCGCCTCGCCCAGGAACAGATCGGTGACTTGCCGCAGCATGGCGACGCGCTTCTCCGATGAGCCGCACCGCAGTGCAGCATCGAGATCATCGAACAAGGAGGAAGTATCGGCTTTCTGCACGATAGCAATCCAATGAGTTGCAGGGAGGGAGGTATTGCCCTCCCTATTCCTGCGGTCCCCGGGGGCGCGCGCCATGCGGCCGTAGTCACAACAAGAACTCGACAATCTTCGAAGGATGCTCTCTAAATTACAATGTTAGGTAAATTCGCGGGTGGCTGAAGATCATCAAGATTATCGTCGGACAATTTGTGCTTAGTAATTCAGCTTTGCTCTCGTGGGGGAGCTGCGTTGGAAGATTCTCAGGGTAATAATTCGAGTACAAAATATCCTAGGATACTGTCTGCCGTGCGACAGCGCGCGCTTGGTGATTTTTTGCGCAAGCATAGAGAGACGACCCATCCGGCGGATGATGGCCGCGCTGGTGAAAGAAGACGAAGAACATTGGGCCTTCGGCGCGAAGAAGTCGCTCAGCTGGCGAGGATCAGTTCCACCTGGTATGCGCGGCTGGAGCAGGGGAAAAAGGTTACGCCATCCGGTGCGGTGCTTGGCCGCATCGCCGACGTGCTGCAGTTGGCGCCTGCGGAGCGGGCTTATCTGTTTCAGGTGGCCCGGCGAGTTGACTCGAATGGCGCTGCGAACCTGGTCGGAGGACCAGCTACCAGGGCGATTGAGAGCTGCGTTCTTGCCATTTCATTTCCGGCCTGTGTGATCGACAAATATTGGACACTGCTATCCTGGAACTCCGCATTGGCGAACCTCCTCCCTGCATGGCTGGAGAGCTCTGAAAGGAACGTACTGCGCTTTATGTTCCTTGATCCAGGCGTGAAAGCGCTAGTCAATGATTGGGAGTTTCGGGCTCGCCGTCTCGTGGCGCAGTTTCGAGTTGAATACGGCAAGTATATCGACGATCCGAAGATGCTCGATCTTGTCCAGGGGTTAAGCGAGTCGTCGGATCTCTTTCGGCAGTTTTGGGAAGAACAGCTGGTTCTGTTGTGGGAGGGGAACGAAAAGTCGTTCAATCATCCCCAACTCGGCTTGCTGACGTTTTTTCAAACGACCTTCTTGGCCGCACCTGACCCGACCCTCAAGCTGATCATATTGCAACCGTACAGCCAGGCTGCGCTCACCCGCACCTCGGTCGACGAAATATCGTGACACGAGTTGTACCAGGATAAAATATAGGCCAGGCAGTTCGATGGCTGCGCTGATGTGCCACGCTCCTCATCGCCAACAGTCCCGAACATTCGCCGCGACAAAAGACCCACCGCGGTTCTCACGAAGCCATGCGAGCGACGCGAATTAGGAGCGATGGTCTCACAGAGCTGGCTGCGGCTGATTTAGCGGAAGGCTGTCAACCACTCTGTGGTGCAATCCAGACAGAGGGCTGACTGATGCGGCTTGCTGTCGAGCTCATTGTTTCGCGAACCTATCCATTTATCGATTCTGAGGCGCTTGCCGAACGCCAAGCGCGAGACACGCTGTTTCGAATGCCGGACGGATCATTTCTCTTGCACTTATCGAACGACAGAACCGCAGATGACGATCGCGTTGTCTGGATTGGCACTCGGGCCGCGCTCATCTGGCTTAATGCCGGCCCGGAAGAATTCGGGATGGAGTGGCAATAGACGGGAGCGCATCCGCGACGATTCGCGCCTGTGCGGCCCACGGGCAGAAATTCCGACGCGGCCAAACTGATCTTAAGTCCGAAAGCTCCGATCATTGATTGCGGGTTTATAGACTATTCCACTGGCAGCGCATGCCTTGAGATATGGGGACAGACAAAGCCGCCCGATCGATTTGAATTGCTGTTCGGCGGCGCCAAGAAGCGTTGCCGCATCGCCTTTGCCGATGGTCGAGTTGCTGACGTGGAGACGCAGCCTCGCGTATCATTGCAGCGAACTCGATTCAAATTTGCAATTCTGAATGCGTCGAAAGTGGATCGATTTGACAGCCGTGGCGGGCCTTTTCGATAACCACGAAACTCAACGAAGCCTTCAAAATCTCGTGCCAATATGTCGCCCGAGTTTCAGGTCCTGAAAAGGGGCGACTGATGTATCCGCGACGATTTGCACGCGTTCGGCCGACCGGCAGAATTTCCGACTTGGCCATACTGATCGTTGATCCCAAGGCTCCTGTCGTCGATTGCAGGGTCGTGGATTATTCGCCCGGCGGCGCGTGTCTCGAGATGCGAGGGCAAACCAAATTGCCAACTCGATTTGAGCTACTGTTTGGCGGCACCAAGAAGCATTGCCGTGTCGTCTGGAGCGCCGGGCGACGTCTGGGCGTAGCGTTCTAGCCACTGATCGCGCTTCAAGCGTCCGCGGCCCTGGGAGCGAGTTCAGCGCCCTTGCCATGGATGACCGCCGCCTGGCGCTTGTTGGGCTGCGGCATGGCCGTTTCCTGCATCAGCGGAACCGACAGCCGGCAGATCAGGCCCTCGGAGCGCCAGTCGAACTCGGCCTGTCCTCCGAGCTGTGATTCGATGGCGGCGATCACGCTTCGCGTTCCGAAGCCGCGGGACACCGGTTTCTCGACCAGCGGACCGTCCTTCTCCTCCCACACCATCCGAAGCACATCCCTGTCGATTTCCCATTTGATGGTGAGGCGGCCGGCCAGCGTGGACAGGGCTCCATATTTCGCCGAATTGGTGACCAGCTCGTGCAGGGCGAGCGCCAGCGTTTGCGCGGTTTCGGGCTGCAGCTGAATATCGGAGCCGCCGAATGCGATCTGGTCGCCGGTGGCATAGGGCGCGAGTTCCTCGTCGACCAGCCTTCCGATTTCGGCGCCCTGCCAGCTCGACAACGAGAGGATGGTGTGGACCCGCGCCAGCGCACTGATCCGCCCCTCCACGGCCTGGATGTAAGCCTTGACGGTCTCGCCGCGCGTCAACCGGACAATGGATTGCGCCAGCGCCAACGCATTCTTGGCGCGGTGATCGACTTCCCGGGTCAGCAAATTTTGACGTTGTTCGGCGCGCTTGCGCTCGGTGATATCGATGGTAACGCCGCTGACGCGCACCACGCGGCCGCCTCTGTCGACGGTGGCGGCCGCCGTGCCGACGCACCAGCAAACCTCGCCGTCCGGCCGGTTGACCCGAAACTCGGCTTCGTAGGATCGTTCGCCCTTGCCGAACCGGGCGATCGCCTTGCGCAGTTCATCGACATCGTCGGGATGGAGCAACGCCTGGACGTTCGCGGTTGTCACCACGAAGGTTTGCGGATCGACCCCGAAGATGCGGAATTGGCCTTCGTCCCACATCCAGTCGCCGTTGACCCAATCCCAGTCCCACGAGCCCATTTTTCCCGCGGCGAGGGCCAGGCTGCGGCGCTGCTCGCTTTCGAGAAGTCTCGCGTTTGATTCTTCCAGTTCGCCGGTGCGCGCACGAACGCGATCTTCAAGTTCGGCATTGAACCGCTCGAGTTGCCGGGTCTTGCGATAGAGTTCGGCGAACACCCTGATCTTGGCGCGCAGGACCTCCGGAATGACCGGCACCGGAACGTAGTCCACCGCGCCCATCTCATAGCCGCGAAGGCGGTCGATGTCGCTGACCTGGATCGCGGAGATGAAGATCATCGCCGTCTTCTGGAAGCGGGGATGGTCGCGGATCATGGCGGCGAGTTCGAAGCCGTCCAGTTCCGGCATGCAGACGTCGACCAGGATGACCGCGACTTCGTTCCTGAGCAGATATTCGAGCGCCTCGCGCCCCGAAGCCGCAACGACGAGATTTTCGCCAAGCTCCTTCAGGATCACCTCATAGGCGAGCAGCTTCGCCGGCTGGTCGTCGACCAGGAGGATATTGACCTTTTCATGGTTCATCATCCGACGCGCCAATCAGCGGTGTAGCCACATGCGTATGGCAAGGAGTAACTGCTCGGTGTTGACGGGTTTGGCGAGATAATCGGAAGCCCCTGCTTCAAGACACTTCTCGCGGTCGCCTTTCATGGCTTTGGCGGTAAGCGCAATGATTGGAAGCCGCCGCAATGACGGGTTCTCCCTGATGACTCCGATGGTCTGGTATCCGTCCATCTGCGGCATCATGATATCCATCAGAACAATTGCGATCTCCGGATTCGATTCGACCAGCGCGACCGCCTCGCTGCCGGTAGTGGCGGTGAGCACCTTCATGCCGCGCCGCTCCAGCACGCTGGACAGCGCGAAGATGTTACGGGCATCGTCGTCGACCAGGAGTGCGGTCTGGCCGACAAGGTCCTCGTCGGAACTGTTGAGCTTCTCGAGCATTCGCTGCTTCTCGATGGGCAATTCCGTGATCACACGGTGAAGAAACAGCGATGTTTCATCCAACAGGCGCTCGGGCGACTCCACGCCTTTCACCACGATGCTGCGGGCCATCGTATGCAGTTCGGCGTCTTCCTCGACCGAGAGCTCGCGGCCGGTGAACACGACGACTGGCACGTTGGACAGCGAATCGTCGCTGCGGATGGTGTCCAGCACCTCGAAGCCGCTCATGTCTGGCAGCCGCAAGTCGAGCACCACGCAGTCGCAGGGATTTTCGCGCAGCGTGGAAAGCGCGTCGGCGCCGGTACCGGTGGTGACGATCTCGATGTCGTCGTGATCGAGCAGCTCCCGGATACTCATCTGTTCGGCCGCATTGTCCTCGACGATCAAAAGCCGCTTGCGGCGAGGTTTGGCGTACTCCTTGATCTGCGACAGCGCCGCGGCGACGCCTTCGGTCGTGGTCGGCTTGTTGACAAAGGAGAACGCTCCGCGCGCCAGCGCATGCTGGCGGTCCTCGTCCAGCGTGATGATCTGAACCGGGATGTGCCGCGTCAGCGGGTTGTGCTTGAGCTGGCTGAGCACCGTCCAGCCGAGCATGTCGGGCAGGAAGACATCGAGCGATACGGCGGTGGGCTGGAACTGCTTGGCGAGGTCCAGTGCCTCGGAACCCCTCGCCGCGACCAGGACCTTGAATCCCTTGTCGCGGGCGAGATCGACCAGCACACGCGCATAATGCGGGTCATCCTCGACGATCAGCAGAATAGTGTCGCCCGGTTCGAGGTTCAGCCGGTCGTCGGGAAGCTGCTCGATGACGCGCTCCTGCACCGCGGCCGGGATCGCCGGCGCCGCGCTGTATTGCGACGAAGCACTGACCCGCGGCGCTACCGTCGGTCCGGAATATTTCAGCGGCAGATAGAGAACGAAGGTAGAGCCCTTGCCGGGCGTGCTCTGAAGATGGATTTCTCCGCCCAGCAGGCTTGCAAGCTCGCGGCTGATGGCCAGGCCCAAACCGGTGCCGCCGTATTTCCGGCTGGTACCGGCGTCGGCCTGCTGGAACGCCTCGAAAATCAGCTTCTGCTTCTCGGCCGGGATGCCGATGCCGGTGTCCGACACCTCGAAGGCGACCACCGCCGGCGAATGGTTGAGCACGGGATGTTCGGCGCTCCAGCCGCCCACGGCGGCCGAGACGCCGAGGCGCACGCCGCCCTCGGCGGTAAACTTGAACGCGTTCGACAGCAGGTTCTTCAGCACCTGCTGCAGGCGCTTGGAATCGGTGACGATGCTGCGCCCCAGATTGGGATCGACATCGATGTTGAACGACAGCTGGCGGTTCTCCGCTTCATGGCGGAACGGGCGTCCCACCGTCTCCAGCAGATTGGAGGTCAGGATTTCCTCGGCATCCACCGTCACGGTTCCCGATTCGATCTTGGAGAGGTCGAGGATGTCGCTGATCAGGTTCAGCAGATCGGTGCCGGCGCCGTGAATGGTGCGCGCGAATTCGACCTGCTTGAGCGACAGGTTGCCGTCGGGGTTTTCCGTGAGCTGCTGGCCCAGGATCAGGATGCTGTTGAGCGGCGTGCGCAACTCGTGCGACATGTTGGCCAGGAATTCGGACTTGTACTTCGAGGTCAGCGAAAGCTCGGTAGCCTTCTCCTCGAGCGCGCGCCGCGCCTGTTCGATTTCCTGGTTCTTGCGTTCCACCTCGACGTTGCGCTCGGCCAGCTGTTGGGCCTTTTGCTCCAGCTGCTCGTTGGTCTGCTGCAACTCCTTTTGCTGGGTCTGCAGTTCTCCGGCAAGCTGCTGGGATTGTTTCAGCAGGCCTTCGGTCTGCATCGTCGCCTCGATCGAGTTGAGCACGATGCCGATCGAGTCCGTGAGTTGCTCGAGGAAGGTCATTTGCGAGGTCGTGAACGAACTGACGGACGCCAGCTCGATGACGGCCTTGACCTGGTTCTCGAACAGCACCGGGAGCACCACGAGATTCCTCGGCACCACCCGCAGCAGCGCCGAATTGATCGGCACCGCGTCGCCCGGGATGTCCGACACCAGCCGCTGGCGCTTGTCCATCGCGCATTGCCCGATCAGGCCGTCGCCGAACTGCACGATCTGCAGATGGGGGTGCGTGCCGTCGCCGGCATAGGCGGAAAGCAGGCGCAATTGCGGGCTGTCCTCGTTTTCGACCTGGTAGATCACGCCCATATGCGCGTTCACCAGCGGGGTCAGTTCGGTCAGCAGCAGCCGGCCGACCGTGGTCAGGTCGCGCTGGCCCTGCAGCATGTTGGTGAATTTGGCCAGGTTGGTCTTCAGCCAGTCCTGCTCGGTGTTGACGTCGGTGGTGAGCTTCAGATTGCCGATCATCGTATTGATGTTGTCTTTCAGTTCCGCGACTTCGCCGCGGGCATCGACCTGAATTGATCGGGTCAGGTCGCCCTTTGTCACCGCGGTGGCAACTTCCGCGATCGCGCGCACCTGCGAGGTGAGGTTGGCCGCCAGGAGGTTGACGTTGCCGGTCAGGTCTTTCCAGGTGCCGGCGGCGCCGGGCACGTTGGCCTGGCCGCCGAGACGGCCTTCGACGCCGACTTCGCGCGCGACGCTGGTAACCTGGTCGGCGAACGTCGCCAGGGTCTCGGTCATGTTGTTGATTGTGTCGGCAAGGGCGGCGACTTCGCCTTTCGACTTCACTGTCAGGTTCTGTTGCAGGTCGCCATTGGCGACCGCGGTCACGACCTTGACGATGCCGCGCACCTGCTCGGTCAGGTTGGCGGCCATGAAGTTCACGGTGTCGGTCAGGTCCTTCCAGGTTCCGGCCACGCCGGGAACCTGGGCCTGTCCGCCGAGCTTGCCTTCGGTGCCGACCTCGCGTGCGACGCGCGTGACCTCACCCGCGAACGCGTTGAGCTGGTCGACCATGGTGTTGATGGTGTTTTTGAGCTCGAGAATCTCGCCCTTCACGTCGACCGTGATCTTGCGCGACAGGTCGCCGCGCGCCACCGCGGTGGTGACCTCGGCGATGTTGCGGACCTGCGTGGTGAGGTTGGCGGCGAGCAGATTGACGTTGTCGGTGAGGTCCTTCCAGGTGCCGCCGACGCCGGGCACCACGGCCTGACCGCCCAACCGGCCTTCGGTGCCGACTTCGCGCGCGACGCGCGTCACTTCGGCCGCGAACGAGCGCAGCTGCTCGACCATGGTATTGAGGGTGTCCTTGAGCAGCAGGATTTCGCCGCGCACGTCGACCGTGATCTTCTTCGATAGATCCCCGCCGGCGATCGCGGTCGCCACCTCGGCGATGTTGCGCACCTGCGCGGTCAGGTTCGACGCCATGAAGTTGACGTTGTCGGTGAGGTCCTTCCAGGTGCCGGCGACCTCCGGCACTTCGGCCTGGCCGCCCAGTTTGCCTTCGGTACCGACTTCGCGCGCCACGCGCGTCACCTCGGAGGCGAAGGCGTTGAGCTGGTCGACCATGGTGTTGATGGTGTTTTTCAGCTCGAGAATTTCGCCTTTGACGTCGACGGTGATCTTGCGCGACAGGTCGCCGCGCGCCACCGCGGTGGTGACTTCGGCGATGTTGCGCACTTGCGCGGTCAGATTGCCCGCCATCGAGTTGACGCTGTCGGTGAGGTCTTTCCAGGTGCCGGCCACGCCGGGCACGTTGGCCTGACCGCCGAGCCGGCCTTCGGTGCCGACCTCGCGCGCCACGCGCGTCACCTCGCCGGCGAAGCGGTTGAGCTGGTCGACCATGGTGTTGAGCGTTTCCTTGAGCTGCAGGATTTCGCCGCGCACGTCGACCGTGATCTTGCGCGACAGGTCGCCGCCGGCGATGGCGGTCGCCACCTCGGCGATGTTGCGGACCTGCGCGGTCAAATTGCCGGCCATCGAATTGACGCTGTCGGTGAGGTCTTTCCAGGTGCCGGCGACGCCGGGCACCTCGGCCTGGCCGCCGAGCTTGCCGTCGGTGCCGACCTCGCGCGCGACGCGGGTGACCTCGCCGGCGAAGGCGTTGAGCTGGTCGACCATGGTGTTGAGCGTTTCCTTCAATTGCAGGATTTCGCCCGACACGTTCACCGTGATCTTTTTCGATAGATCCCCCTTGGCCACGGCGGTTGCAACTTCGGCGATGTTGCGGACCTGGCCGGTCAGGTTGGAGGCCATCG
>Ga0209006_10001394_pt1 | contig 21937 bp, 16 predicted proteins | sample JacPin_JW_Ref_O2_FD_188567 | JGI IMG/M metagenome (GOLD analysis project Ga0209006, IMG submission 188567) | Forest soil microbial communities from Algoma, Ontario, Canada - Jack Pine, Ontario site 1_JW_Ref_O2 (SPAdes) (version 2) | ecosystem: Environmental > Terrestrial > Soil > Boreal... | reverse complement strand
AGCCGCAGAGGCCCGCACGACCGCCGAGGCGCTGGCCGCCGGGCCGGCCAGCGCCTACCGGCGTATCAAGCGGCTGCTAGCCGCCGCTGAGCACGACCGGCTCGACGAGCATCTCGACCTGGAGGCGGAAGCGATCGCGGCCAGCGCCGACAGCCCGGCCGGGCGGGCCGGCGTGGACGCCTTCGCAGCGCGGCGCTAAAGCGCCGTGGCCGCGGCGACGGCTCGCGCCGTCCCCGCGGCCACGGCCGCTCAGTCAGTCACCTTACGGGCTGACGGTCACCCCTGGCACCGCGCCCGCGCAGATCGGGCTGAGGCCCGACACCGGGTGGAACGCCCCGTTCAGGAGCTGCACGACGTACAGGCAGCCGCCCGGGCCGGTGGAACTCGCCTCGTTACCGTACTTGCCGAAGTCGACCGGTTCGGGGTAGAGGCCGCTGTCGTTCCAGGTCGTGCTGTCCCGGAAGCCGCTGATGATCGAGCTGCTGGTCGGGTTCGTCCCGGCCGTGCCCAGCGCGGCGACGAGCGCGTCGGCTTCCGTCCAGCCCTGGTACTCGCTGAAGTCCGGCACCGTGCCGGCCGGCACGCCAGCGTAGGTGTGCAGCGCGTTCTGCAGTTCCTTGGCGCCCGCGTTGCCCGTCTCGACCGGCGCGGCGTCCGAGTACATGTAGGCGCCGTTGCCTGCCTGGACGGCAGCCTTGTCCGCGAGCAGGTCACCGCCGTACCCGGTCGGCAGCAGGACCATCTTCATCTTCACCCCGGCCTGTTCCAGCCCGACGAGGACCGCGAACGAGGTGTTCGGGATCGTCACGGTGTAGAAGCCGTTGGTGCCGCTGTTCTTGATGCCCAGCACGATCGGGCCGACGTTGGTCGTGCCGAAGGGGACGTTGGTGACGTACCCGGCGGAGATGCCGTAGTGCTGCACCGATGACATGAAGTTGTTCGCGGATATCTCCGCGCTCGGCGAGTCGCTGTACCCGACGGCGCCCGCCTTGGTGACGCCGAGCTTCTTCGCCATCAGTCCCCACACCTCAGAGACCATCGCGTAGTTCTCACTACCCTCAACGTCGAACAGGTCCTTGTTCGCCGGGTTGGTCCACTCCGGGCCGCCGTCGAAGCCGGACCCGAAGACCGGGATCCCCGCCTGCACCGCGACGGAGTAACCGCCGAAGAACCAGGAGCTGTCATCGAGGATCGCCGTGACGTGATCCTGCTGAATCAACTGGCGGACTGCGTTCGCGGCGCCCGCGGGCGTCGACGCGTCATCGGCCATCACGTACGTGATCTTGTGCCCGTTGACCCCGCCCGCGGCGTTCGCCAGCGCCAGCCGCGCCTTGACGCCGTTCTCGGTGCCGGGCGTGAATCCGGAAGCCGACGCGCCGGTGATCGAGGTCACCACCCCGACCTTGATCGGCGTGCCGTTGCCGCCCGCGCTTGCGCTGCTAGAGCCGCTGGTGGTTGGGCTGCTAGAGCCAGCCGCACCCGTGCTGCTGCTCGAGCTGCTGCAGGCTGCGGCCAACGTGATCGCGACTGCCGATACGGCAACAGCTGCGCCCGTTCTTCGTATGTTCACTGGACCCCCTCGTCTATGAGAAGCGGTAGCACTGCCTTGTGGTCTATGAAAACTCTCTTCACTCGCATACTGAATAGATTCAGTTAACTATTTAGCCAAAGTTACCCTATCGTTACAATCTCGGGGGCGGCGGTGGCGTCCGGCGGCAGTCCCCGCTGAGCAGCCCGGGGGTCGGTCAGCGCGACCGAGCGGCCGTGCCTGACGGCGCCTGCGAGCTGCACGGCGGCCCAGGGCCGCGCCCGGCTGCCTCGGTCACGAGCTCGCCTCGTTGCCGTCCGCTACGATCGGATGGTAGTCAATAAATTGAGCTATTTGAAGAGGTCACATGGACGATCCCTGGCAGGTGCCGACGCTGCTCCACGGCCAGACCTTCGAAGAGATGGTGCCAGGGAACCGCTTCCGCACCGCGGCCCGCACGATCACCGAGACCGACCTGATCAGCTTCGTCACGCTCACCGGCATGAACGAGCCGCTGTTCCTCGACCAGGCCGGCTCGGCCGAGGCGAACTACGCCGGCCGCCTCGTGCCAGGCGCGCTCGTGTTCGCCTATGCCGAGGGGCTGGTCATGCAAAGCGGGCACCTGCACGGCACCGGGATGGCCTTCCTGCGAGCCGACGTCGACGTCAAGGGGCCGGTCTTCGTCGGTGACACGATCACGGTGATCGTCGAGGTGACAGCGGCACGGGCGGCCAGCAGCGGCCATCGCGGCGTCGTCACCACGCGGAACACGGTCGTCAAACGCGGCGGCGGCACCGTGCTCGTGTACGACCCGGTCCGCCTCATCCGAGGCAAGGACCAAGAAAAGTAACGTTCGAGCTCATCGGCCGCGCAGACGCTTCGGCCGGTCGGCACCCCTTAGTCAGACGACCCTGTCAGCAACCGCGCAACCAACTGGTGGCGCTGAATCTGCCCCGTCGCAGGGCTCCGACGGATCGCATCGACGAATTCGAGCCTCCGAGGCTGGGCTGTTCTCGCTGAGGCGGGCGGCGCAATGCTGCCGTGGCTGCGCGAGACCGATTGAGTGACCCTTCCGCAGCACCACGAACACCGTCACTAAACGACGTCCCCAAGCTCACATCGTCCGGCTTCATCAACATCAACAAGATCCTGCAAGGCTGAACGACGCGGCAGTCACCCTGTACCCGCCGCTGGCGGTGCGGCGGACTTGCAGAGTCACTTCCCGGGCCGAAACGGGGAGCCGCAGCCCATCGCCAGGACTAGACAGCCTGGTCGTGCTTGGCGTATTAGTGTATTTATCATACTAATACATACGTTCAGGCGACTCCAGAAGGAGAGCTAGATGGCTGGCAAGTGGTGGGTGGCGGTCCCGGTGGCCGCCCTGCTGATAGGCGCGAGCGCCTGCGGCAGTTCGTCATCGTCGGGAAGCAGCGGTACCTCAGCGGCGTCCGAGATCGTCGTCACCGTGATGGGGACGTTCCAGGCCGCGGGCGCCGACTACGGGGACGCCGCCGCCGCCATCCAGGCCAGCGCCGACCAGGTGAACGCGGCCGGCGGAATCCACGGCCACAAGCTCAAGGTCATCGTGTGCGACGACCAGGAGAACCCGAACCAGGCGGAAACCTGCGCCCGGCAGGCGGTATCCGACAACTCCGCGGTCGTGCTCAGCCCGACCGAGTCGACCGGGTTCGGCGCCCAGACGCTCCCCGTGCTTGCCGCCGCCGGCATCCCCGACGTCGACGAGCCCGCCGTCGTCCCCACCGACTGGACCAGCTCCAACGTCTTCCCGCTCGACCCCGGCGAGCCCGCCCAGTACGCGGCGGTAGCGCTCGCGCTCAAGCAGCACGGCTGCACCAAGGTCGGCAGCCTGCAGCTCCCGGTCGCGTCGGGGGCCGCCGCCGCCGGCGACCTCGGCACCGCGCTGACGAAGATCGGCGGCTCCCTCGTCCTGAACGTCAAGACCGGCATGAGCGAGCCGACCTACGCCCCCCAGGTCGCGCAGCTGATCTCGGCAGGCGCCCAGTGCGTCGTCCCGATCATCTTGCCGACCGAGATATCGAAGCTAATCTCCGCGATCAACCAGAGCGGCAAGAAGCTGCCGATCGGCGGCGTCACCGCGGCCTTCAACCAGCAGCTGCTCACCAGCCTCGGCACCGCCGCCGACGGGATCATCCTGGCCGGCGGCAACTACCTCCCGACCGACACCACGATCCCCTCGGTCGAGGACATGATCACCGCGATGAAGAAGTACACCCCGAGCACCCCGCCGACCGACACCTACGGCACCTCAGCCTGGGGAGCGGCCACCCTGGTCTTCTCCAGCGTCATGCCCGCCATCACCGGCCCCATCACCGCCTCCAGCGTGATGAAGGCACTCGACGCCACCAAGAACGCCACCGTCGGCACCTACGCGCCCTACACCTTCGCCCAGCCGGCTCCGAACAGCCAGTTCCCCCGGCTCCGCAACCCCGGAATCCTGACCTGGGTCGTCCAGAACGACGTCCCCAAGCTCACGTCGTCCGGGTTCATCAACATCAACCAGGCCCTGCAAGGCTGAGAGGCGCGGGTAACGGATGGAGCCCCTGCTTGAGGCGGTCGGCCTGACCGTCGGTTACGGCGCGATCCCGGTCATCCGGGACCTGAACGTGAGCGTCAGGCCCGGCGAGGTGGTCGCGCTGCTCGGCCCGAACGGCGCCGGGAAGACCACGACCCTGCGCGCCCTGGCGGGCGAACTGCCGGCCAGCGCGGGCGAGGTCCGCTGGAAGGGGGCACGCACGACAGCCCCCCTGCAGGTACGCGCCCGGCAGGGCCTCCGGTTCGTTACCGAGGAACGCTCGGTGTTCATGACGATGTCCGTCCAGGACAACATCCGGATCTCGCACCGCTCCGTCGACGCCTGCCTGGCGCTCTTCCCGGAACTGAAGCGGCTGCTGCGCCGCCGGGCGGGGCTCCTGTCGGGCGGCGAGCAGCAGATGCTGACCCTGGCGCGGGCGCTAGCCGGCACTCCGCTGGTGCTGCTGGCCGACGAGCTCTCGCTGGGGCTGGCGCCGCTGATCGTGGAACGGCTCCTTCGGGCCGTGCGGGAGGCAGCGGACCGGGGGGTCGGCGTCATCCTTGTCGAACAGCAGGTCAGGCACGCGCTCCGGGTCGCCGACCGCGGCCTCGTCCTGCGCCGCGGCCGGGTCGCGATGCAGGGAACATCGGAGGAACTGCTGTCGCGGGTGAGCGAGATCGAGGACTCGTATCTCGCCTCGGCAGCCGGCCCGGCCGGGCCGGACGGAACGGAGGCGCGGCGATGAACCAGGTCATCGAGTTCGCCATCCTGGGGCTTGGGACCGGCGCCCTCTACGTGCTCATCTCCCTCGGGCTGGTCATCATTCACCGGGTCTCCGGGATCGTGAACTACGCGCAGGGCGCGACCGGGATGGTCGGCACCTACGTCTTCTGGGAACTCAACCAGAACGACCACCAGAGCTACGCCCTGTCGGTCATCGTGGGGCTGGCCGTCTCCGGCCTTATCGGCCTGCTCACCCAGATGCTCATCATGCGGCCGCTCCGCAACGCCGCGCCGGTCACCCGGATGATCACCACGGTCGGCCTGCTCACCGTGCTCGAACAGGCCATGGCACGGCGCTACCCGGCCAACACGATCACGGTCCCGTCCCAGCTGCCGACGTCGACGGTGCGCATTCTCGGTGCCACCGTCGGCTGGAACCAGATCATCATCATCGGCATCGCACTTGTCATCGCGGTGGCGCTCACCGCCCTGTACCAGCTGACCCAGTTCGGCCGGCTGACGGCAGCCGCCGCTGAGAACCAGCGCGCGCTGGCCGCCCTCGGCCGCTCGGCCGACCGCATCGCGGCGACCAACTGGGCGATCAGCGGCGTGCTGGCGGGCGGCGCCGGGATCCTGCTGGCCCCGCTCACCGGGCTCGACGTCACCCAGTTCACCCTGCTGGTACTGCCCGCCCTGGCCGGCGCGGTCGTCGGGCGCCTGACCTCGCTGCCGCTGACCGTGCTGGGCGGCCTGATCATCGGCATCGCGCAGTCAGAGATCAGCCGCTATGTCACGCAGCCGGGCTGGTCGAGCGCGGCGCCCTTCATCATCATCGTCGTCATCCTGCTGGTGCGCGGACGTGACAAGAACCTGCGCTCGAGCGTCGGGGAGCGACTGCCGCGGCTGGGCACCGGCCAGATCCGCTGGACCACCCTCGTCCCGGCTGTCGTCGTCGGCATCGTCATCATCCAGGTCATCTCACCGGACTGGACCGACGCGGTCACCACCACCCTCATTTCGGCGATTATCCTGCTGTCACTGGTCGTGGTCACCGGGTACAGCGGCCAGCTTTCGCTCGCGCAGTTCGCCTTCGCGGGATGGGGAGCCTGGGTCGCCGGACAGCTCGCCTCCAGCCAGGGGGTGTCGTTCCCGCTCGCGGTGCTCGGAGGGCTCGCGGCGACGCTGCCGGTCGGCCTTATCGTCGGCATCGTCTGCCTGCGGACCAGCGGCGTGAACCTGTCGATCGTCACGCTCGCCTTCGCGGTGGGCCTTGAGCAGATCATCTTCGACAATCCATCGCTTACCGGAGGCCTGAACGGGATCAACGTGGGGCTCCCGCACCTGTTCGGCCTCGATGTTGACGCGGTGCTGCACAGCAACCGTTACGCGCTGATGTGTCTCATCGTCTTCGTCGTCGCCGCCATCGCGGTCGCGAACATGCGCCGCGGCCGCAGCGGCCGACGGCTGCTGGCGGTCCGCGCGAACGAGCGGGCGGCCGCGTCACTCGGCGTCGGCGTCGTCGGCGCCAAGCTCTACGCCTTCTCGCTGGCGAGCATGCTCGCCTCGCTTGGCGGGATCCTGCTCGCCTTCCGCGACTCGGCCGTCATATACACCACGTTCGACTCGCTCACGTCCGTCGAGCAGGTTTCGCAGGCAGTGGTCGGCGGTATCGGCTGGCTGACCGGCCCGCTGCTCGGGGGGCTGCTGACCGTCGGGTCGCTCGGCACCCAGTTGCTCAACCTGCTCGGGCCGAGCGTCGCCCTGTACCTGCCCCTCATCGGCGGTGTGCTGCTGCTCATCACCGTGATCGCCGCGCCGGACGGCCTGGCCTACTCCAACTGGGTTCAGATTCAGCAAATCAAGCGGCTGACGGCGCGAAGGCTGGGCCGACGGCCGCGCGAACGGGTCATCACGCTCGACCAGCTGGCAGGCGCGGGTGACGGCGCCGCGCACATCGTCAGGCCCGCGACGCTGCGCACCGAGGGCCTCGGCGTCCGCTACGGAGGCGTCGTCGCTCTCGATGACGTCTCGCTGACCGTGGAGCCGGGTCAGGTGGTCGGGCTCATCGGCCCGAACGGAGCGGGGAAGACGACGTTCATCGACGCCGTCACCGGGTTCACCCGGGCCACCGGCAAGGTGCTAGTGGACGACAGGGACCTGACCGGCGCGGCGCCCGCCCGACTGTCTCGGGCAGGCATCGCCCGCTCTTTCCAGTCGCTGGAACTGTTCGACGACATGACGGTCCTGGACAACCTGCGGGTCGCGTCGGAGCCAAGCAGCTGGCTCTGGTACCTGTTTGACCTGGTGTTCCCGAAGACCCCGGTGCTGCCCCCGGCCGCGGTCACCGCGATCAGAGAGTTCGAGCTCGAGCAGTTCCTCGGGCAGCGCCCGAGCGACCTGCCCTATGGCCGGCGCCGGCTGCTCGGCATGGCCCGCGCGGTCGCCACGTCGCCGAGCATCCTGCTGCTTGACGAGCCGGCGGCGGGCCTCGACGACCGGGAAACCCGCGAGCTCGGCGCGCTCATCCGCGGCCTGGCTACCCGGTGGGGCATGGGAATCCTGCTCATCGAGCACGACGTCGAGCTGGTCATGTCGGTCTGCGACCAGATCTACGCGCTTGACTTCGGCCGTCAGATCGCCGCAGGCGATCCGGCCGAGATCCGCCGGTCCCCCGCGCTGGTCGCGGCCTACCTGGGCGAGCCGGTCGCGGCTGACGACGGCGTGGGCCCCGTGGCCTAGCGCGTGGCCGGGCGCCTCTCGCGGAAGAGCATCTCCTGCGTCAGGGTGGCGAGACGCGTCCCGCCCGCGGTGTAGATGGCGCCGGCATACCAGCCGCGCCCCCCGGACACGACCCGCGGCACAAGGTCGAGCAGTACCCAGTCGTCAAGCCGCGGATGCCGGTGGAACCAGACGGCGTGGTCGAGGCTGCCACCCGACGCGGCCACGTGCTCTTCGATAGCATCCATTCCGCTCGATATGTCCGACATATACGCCAGAGCGCACGCGTGCAGTAGCGGCGAATCCGGAAGGTCGACGGTGCACCGAATCCAGAACTGCCGGCGGATCCGGTCCTCAGGGGCCGCCGACACGGCCGGGCGGACCTCCAGCGACTGCTGATACGGGTGGTCGGTAGCGTGGTGCGCGTCCGGCGGAAGAACCCGGGGGGCCGGGTCCACGTCCTGCTCCATCCCCTCCTTGGGCTGGGCGAACGAGGCGGACATGTTGAAAATGACCTCGCCGTCCTGGATCGCCAGCACCCGGCGGGCGGAGAAGGAGCCCCCGTCACGGTCGCGCTCTATCTGGAAGACGGTCGGCTTGGCCGTGTTCCCGCCCCGCAGGAAGTAACCGTGCAGTGAGTGCGGCACGCGGCCGTCAGGAACGGTGCCCCCGGCGGCGACGAGGGCCTGGGCGGCGACCTGCCCGCCGTAAAGATGGAAGGGGCGCTGGAAGACTACCCGGTTGCGGTAGAGGTTCTCCTCGAGGCGCTCGAGGTTCAGCAGGTCCAGGAAGGACGGCTGATCGTCGAGCGCGTGAGGCGGCATCCCGGTCGCTGACGGCAGCACCCGCACCCTCGCTTCTGTGAGGAACTGTGTGACAAGATAATTCTATTAATATACTGATTCATCTCAAGCTTACTCGAGAGAAGCGAACAGCAGCGGCCTGTTCGGGAGGGCGGCGGTCATGCGCTTCGGGCTGAACATCGTCCCGGTCCGGCCGGGCGACCTCGGCGCGGTCGCCGTCCGGGCCGAGGAACTGGGCTTCGAGTCGCTGTGGACCGGCGAGCACGTCCTCACGCCGGTTCGGCTCGGCGATGGGTACCCGGGCCCGACCGGAAAGCCGCCGTTCTCGCCCGACTCGCGTTTCCTCGAGCCGTTCGCCGCGCTAACCTACCTGAGCGCGGTTACCAGCCGGGTTCGGCTGGGCACCGGGGTGATCATCCTGCCGCTGCACTCGCCGGCCGCCATTGCGCGGGCGATCGTCACCGTGGACGTTCTATCCGCAGGCCGGCTGACTCTAGGCGTCGGGGTGGGCTGGATGCGCGAGGAGTTCGAGGCGGTCGGCCAGGACTTCACCAACCGCGGCAGGCGTACCGACGAGATGATCAGCTTCCTCGACACTGTGTTCGCCGAGCAGCGGCCGTCCTTCGACGGAGAGTTTTACCACCTGCCCGAGGTCGGCTTCGAGCCGAAGCCGGTCCAGCGGCCGCGCCCGCCGCTGCTCATCGGCGGAACCGGCCCGGCCGCCCTGCGCCGGGCGGCCCGGTCAGGCGATGGCTGGATCGGGGGCAACCAGGCGCCGCCGCTGATCGCGGAGACCATCGCGGAACTGCGCGATCTGCGCGCCGAGAACGGCAGCGATGGCCGTCCCTTCGAGGTCACCGTCATCTTGGGCTGGGGTCAGCAGTACGAGGCAGATCTCGTGCAGGACTACGCCGCGGCCGGAGTTGACCGGCTCATGGTGACTCCCTGGGCGCGCAGCAGCGAGGCGATGAGCGCGATCGAACAGTTCGCCCGCGACGCGCGCCTAGCGTAGGTGCAGAGCGGCGGAGCGCCTCCCCCCGCACGCGAGGCAGGCGGCGCTTGTCCTAGCCCAGTTCGCCGAGGAACGCGAGGACCTCGCGCGTGAAGACGTCGTTATCGTCCCCGGCTACCATGTGGCCGGCTCCGCCGACATCAACGAACCGCGCGCCGGGCACTAGGCGCAGGAACTCTCCGGCTCCCTCCGCGCTCAGCACGTCCGACTGCCGTCCGCGGACCAGCAGCGTCGGGACCGTCACCTCGCGCGCGGCGCTTTCAAGCCTGTCCGCGTCGGCCAGCTGGGGATCACCCGGCTCGCTGAGCGGACGGAGGAAAACCGGGTCCCAGTGCCAGTGCCAGCGTCCGTCCTCGCGCAGCCGGACATTCTTCTTGAGCCCGTCCAGGCTGGCGGGACGTTCGCGGTGCGGGTTGTAGGCGGCGACGGCCACGCTGACCTCGTCCAGTGAGCCGAAGCCGTCCGGGTGCGCACGCATGAAGTCACCCACCCGGGCCGCCCCGGATGGCTCGATCCGCGGCGCGACATCGACGAGCACGAGCCCTCGCGCCCGCACCAGTCCTTCGCCGACGGCGACGAGAGAGGTCAGGCCGCCGAGTGAGGCGCCGATCAGCACCGGATCCCCGTACCCGGCTGCCCGGTACCGGCCGACGATCCCGGCCAGATCCGATGCCATCGCGTCGAGTGAATAATCGCCGTCTCGAGCCCACCCGCTGTCCCCGTGCCCGCGGGTGTCAAGCGTCACCGACGTCCACCCGGCGGCCGCCAGCGAAGCGGCGGCGCCCTTCCAGGAGTGCCTGGTCTGCCCGCCGCCGTGCAGCAGGAACGCCAGGCCGATGGGCGAATCCGCGAGGAACTCGTCTCCGGCCAGTTCGATGCTGCCCACCTGGTACGTCCGGCTCGTCAGCTCAGGCACGACGTTGCCAATCTCTCAGGCCAATCGGCTTCATTTATAGGAATATCTTTATACTATACAGAAAGGAAGAGGAGGCTCCGTGGCAGACGCGACCGAAGCGGCGGCACCCGACAGTCAGCGATGGATTGAACTCGACGGTGCTGACAATATCCGCGATCTGGGCGGCCTCGCCGTCGCCGGCGGCGGACGGACGCGTCGGGGCAGGCTCCTGCGGTCAGGGACACTCCAGGACCTCACCACAGGGGATGTCGAGCACCTGGTGAACTCCCTCGGCGTGCGCACGGTCGTGGACCTTCGGCTGGCCGACGAGGCGGAGCGCGAGGGCTCAGCCCTCGCGGGTATCCCGGCGCTGAGCTACGTGTCGCTGCCGCTGCGGTCGGCCGACCAGGTCCGGTCCGACGCGGTGGCCGACGCCGGCGAGATGGACGTCGTCGGTCACTATCTCGCGTACCTGGCGGGCAGCGGCGACAACATCGTGAGCGCCGCGCGCATTTTCGCGGGCGAACCGAACTTGCCGGCCGTGTTCCACTGCGCCGCCGGCAAGGACCGCACTGGCGTGCTCACCGCGGTGATACTCGACGCCATCGGTGTGACCACCGAAGCGATCATGGCTGACTACGCCCTCACGACCGAGCGGCTGAAGCGGATCAGAGCCAGGCTGTCGCGGCTGGAGACCTACCGGACCATGATGGCCGCCGCCCGGCTGGTCAAGGGAGCGGGGACGGCGGACGCGGCCCTGATGGGCGCTTTCCTCGACACGCTGCGCGCACGGCACGGCGGCGGCTACGGCTTCCTGAGCGCGCACGGCATGAGCGCCAGCGAGCTCTCCGCGCTGCGCGGCGCGCTCGTCGAGGACTGAGCTCCTTATCACTCGGTATCCCGATCCCGCGGTCAGGCAGCCGTATCGGTCAGGGGCGGAATGGCGCGCAAGTCGGCGATCAGCCGGGCCGCCTGGCCGGCCGCCAGCGAAGCCGGCAGGCGGAAGGACAACCGGGTCACGAGCCCGCCAAGGCGCTCGGCGAGCAGCGCCGGGATCTCCTGCGGCGGGGCGACCACGGAGAAGGCGTCAACCACGGGGTCCTCAATCAGGGCCGCCATCTCCGCCCACTTGTTCTGCCTGGACAGTACGTGCAACTCAGCGCCCAGATCACCCCAGCCATGCAACTCGAGGACCGGCCGGTAGGCGGGGGTCGAGCCATAGAAGGCGATCTGCCGCTTGATCGCGTCCAACCCGGCCGCTCTCTCCTCATCGGTCCCGGTAGCGATGAAGGGCACGCCGACGATGTCGAAGCCGTCCATGGTGAGACCGGCGCGGCGGCGCCCTTCGCGCAGGGCCGGGATGGTGCGCTCGCGAATCCACCGCGACGTTGTGAACGCGTGGCAGAAGAACCCGTCGCCCACCTCGCCCGCCACCCGCGTCATCAGGTCACCGACCCCGGCGACCAGCACCCGGGGCGGCCCGTAGGGATGCGCGACCGGCACGAATGCCGGCGGCATCAGGGTGTGCGAATAGAATTCGCCCTCGAAATTCAGCGGCTCGCGATCTGCCCAGCTCCGCCACGTCGCCCGCATCGCCAGGACGAACTCGCGCATTCTGGCGGCCGGACTGCTCCACGGCATCGAGAACCGGCGGGTGACATGCGCCTTAACCTGGGAGCCAAGGCCGAGCGCCAGCCGCCCACCGGAGAATCGCTGCAGATCGTGGGCCGTGTAGGCCAGCGTCATCGGCGAGCGCGCGAAGGCCACCGCGATCGAGGTGCCCAGTTCGAGCGCGCTCGTCGCGTCGGCGGCCATCGTCAGCGGCAGGAACGGGTCCTGATTCACCTCAGCCGACCAGGCACCGTCATATCCGGCGGCCTCGGCGGCTCGCGCCGATGCCGCCGCGTGCTCGACCGGGCCCAGCCCGCCGTCGACCTTCATGCCCGGTGCCTGATCGTTCCCACGGCCGGAACCGTATCACAAGGCAGGTTCTTTTGTTATATTTATTGTGTTCATTAATCAGTGAGGAGCTCGGGATGACAGCAGCGGGGCGGCTGACCGGCCGGACGGCCATCGTGACCGGCGCCAGCCGCGGGCTTGGGCGCGCGATCGCCGCGAAGTTCGCGGCCGAGGGCGCCGCCGTCGCCGTGGTCGCCCGCACCGAGGAACAGTGGGACAGCCGCCTTCCCGGCACCGTGCACGAGGTGGTGGCCGAAATCGAGCGGGCGGGCGGCCGGGCACTCGCGGTGCCGGCCGACCTGTCCAAGCCGGACGACGTCGAGCGGGTCGTGGCGACCGCGCAGGCCGAGCTCGGCCCGGTCGACCTGCTGGTGAACAACGCGGCCCTGACCGTGCCCGGCCGACCGCCGGCGCCGGGCTCGGCACCGAGGCCAGACCAGCCCCGCACCGCTGGCGCCCCGGCCCAGACGCTGCACCGATCGTCGTTCCTGACCTTCCCGCTGAAGGGATTCCGGACTCATCTCGAGGTCGGGCTGTTCGCCAGCTACCGGCTGATGCAGCTGGTCCTGCCCGCGATGATCGACGCCGGGCGCGGCGGGATCGTCAACATCAGCTCGGTCGCCGGCTTCGTGCCGGGCGAGGGTCCGTACCGGGAGACCGGCGTAGCCGGCCCGATTGCCTACGGGGGCAACAAGGCCGCGCTGCATCACCTGACCCAGTCGGTCGCGATCGAGATGCAGGCACACGGGATCTCGGTCAACGTCCTCTCCCCGTCGGAGCCGGTCCGCACGCCCGGCAACCTGGTGGCGGCCGCAGGCGAGCGGGACTTCGCCTCCCCTGAGCGCTTCGCCGAGGCCACGCTGCTGGTCGCACTGGCCGACCCGGAGAAGACGAACGGCCGGCTGCTCTGGAGTGAGGACGTACTGCAGCCCGAACTGGGCGACCGGGGCTGGCTGCGGGCGACGCGCTGACGGCTAGGCGGAGTCCGGCTCCTCATCGGCGCCGACCAGATAGACCTCCTCGATCTCGCGGATGCGCCCGTTTAGATCGGAGCCGGTGCCGTGCATGGCCACCCGGCCCTGGCTGAGGACGTAACCCCGGTCGGCGACACTAAGCGCCTTGACGAGGTGCTGCTCGACAAGGAGAACTGCGATGCCTTCGTCGGCAGCCGCTCGCAGCGCGCTGAGCAGCCGGTCAACGACGAGCGGGGCCAAGCCGAGCGAGAGCTCGTCGGCCAGCACCAGCAACGGGTTGCGGGCCAGCGCGCGAGCCAGGCAGAGCATCTGCTGCTCGCCACCGGACAATAGGCCTCCGCGTCGTTTCAGTAGCGGCTTCAGCTCGGGGAACAGGACCAGCGCCTGGTCGACGTCGCACCGCGCGACGCGCAGGTTCTCGTGCACGGTGAGCTGGCTGATCACCGTGCGCTGCTCAGGAACGAGGGCGAGCCCGGCCCTGGCCACTCGATGCGGCGCGAGCCGGCTGGCCTCCTGGCCGGCGAAGCGGATCGTGCCGCCGCTGAGGGGGAGATGGCGGCTCAGCGCCATCAGCGTCGTCGTTTTGCCGGCACCGTTCGGCCCGACCAGTGCGACGAGCTCACCCGCACTGACCTGAAGGTCTAGGTCGCGCACGACGGCCACGCGCCCGTAGCCGACAGACATCCCTTGTGCTTCGAGTACCACGCTCATCTCAGTCTCCCCGAACGCTCGGACTCGCGACCAGCCTGCTGCCTGGATCTGCTCATGCTGGACCGGACCGACCGTCGCCACCTTTCTCGCTCTTGGTCAAGGTCTCAGCCCCGGCCGCCTCCGCCTGGGCGACGCCGAGGTAGGCGGCGATCACGGCCGGCTCACTTCGGATCTCGGCTGGCGTCCCCTCGGCGATCTTTGAGCCGAAGTCCAGCACGACGATCCGGTCGCAGGTGCGCAGCACCAGTTGCACGTCGTGCTCGACGAGGACGACCGCGAGGCCCTGGCGGCCGGCGATTGAGCGGACCTCGTCTCCGAGCTCCAGTCGTTCGCTGACATCGAGTCCGGCCATCGGCTCGTCCAGGAACAGGACCGAGGGCTCGGCGATCATCGCGCGGGCCACACCGACCCGCCGCATGACGCCCGCGGGCAGCTCGGCCGGGCGTGCACCGAGCCATTTCTCCAGCCCGAAGTCGGCGACGACGCTCTCCATCCGCTCCGTCGGCCGCAGCCGGTCCGGGTGAACCAGGTCGATGACGTAGCGCCGCCAGGCATGCCGGTCGGTCGCGACGAGCAGGTTGTCGCGCACGCTGAGCTCTTCGAACAGGTCGACGCCCTGGAAAGAGCGCGCTAGCCCGGCCCGCGCGCGGCGGGTCGGCGACCACGAGTCGATCGGGCGCCCGTTGAGGAGCACGTGCCCGCCGGTGATCCGGGTCAGGCCGGTGACGGCGTCGAGAAGAGTCGTCTTGCCAGCGCCGTTCGGGCCGATCAGCCCCACGACCTCGCTGCCGTGGACCTCGAAGCTGACGTCCTTCAGCGCCCGCACAGCGCCGTAGCTGACGCTCAGGTTGCGGATCGACAGCTCGGGCCGCACCCGGCGGAGCGGGGGCGGAACGGGGGCCCGAGTCGCTGTGACCGGGGGCGTCACCGGCCGATCCGGCCGCGGCCGGCGAGGCCGGAGCCGGTCCGCCAGGCGCTGGTTCGCCTGATACTGGGCGGCGGCAATGCCGTCCGGGCTCTCGGCGAGAACCAGCGGCGCACCCGCGCCCCCGGCGATGGGGAGCAAGGTAGTGCTCCAAGCGCTCGTAGAGCCCAGCCAGTTGGTGACGAGTGTGCCGACAATGCTGCCCCCGGAGCCGAGCGCGCCGACCAGAGCACCGGAGGCCCAGCCGACTCCGCCGATCACTGCCCAGGTCACAGCCAGAATCGAGGTGTTGACGTCGAACTGGGTGTAGTCGATGTACTGGAAGCGGAACACGGTGAGGATGCCGGCGACAGCGGCGATGCCCGCTGCCATGCTGAAGGCATAGAGCTTCGCGCCGTAGACGCCGATGCCGAGCGACGCGGCCGCGCGCTCGTTGCTTCGCACGCTGAGCAGGCGCAGGCCTATCCGCCCGCGACGCATGTTCGCCGTGAGCAGCAGCACCAGCAGGAAGATGATCAGCGTCATCGTCGCGTAGCGCTGCGGGTACGAAACGTCGTTCAGGCTGATCCCGAAGAGGCTTGGCGCATGGACCGTTGTGCCGGCCGATCCCCCGGTGAGGTCCGGGTTGTTGAAGATCATCGCGAGGATGATCGACGCGAGGCCGAGCGTGGCAACGGCCAAGTTGACCCCACGCGTCCGCAGCGCTGGCAGTGCGACGACCAGGCCGGCCACCATGGCCCCGCCGATGCCGATAATCGCGCAGAACCAGAACGGCCAGCCGTAGACGTCGTTGAGGCGCCCGGAGACCCACGCGCCCATCCCGGCCAGCGCCCACTGGCACAGCGACAACTGGCCCGCGTAGCCGGTGACGACCACGATCGACAGCACCAGGATGCCCATCGTCAGCGTTGTGTTGATCGCGTCGACGTACGTCGATCCGACGGTCCAGATCAGGATCAGCATCGCGCCGGTGAAGACGACGGCGCTCGGCAGGCGGACCTTGCCAGGACCGGGCAACGGCAGCCGGGTCGGCAGATCGCCGCGGGTCGGCCGGGCCTTCCCGCCGACCACGATCACCGCGAGGATCACGAAGAACGGGATCGAGGCGGCCAGTCCTGGGGTCTGCACCTCCTGGGCGAGCGCGGTCTGGATCGCGCCGAGCAGGATCGCCGCGCCGGTGGTGATCGCGAACGAAGCGAACGAGCCGACCAGTGCGGCGGCGAGCGCTGGCACCACGAGGAACGTAAGCGTCGTTGCCTGCAGCCCCACCAGCGGCGCTACCAGGATGCCAGCCAGCGCTGACAGCACCCCCGCGATCGCCCAGTTGGCGAGCTCGATCCGCGCGGCCGACCACCCGAAACTGGTCGCGGCCAGCCGCTGCTCGGCGACCGCAGTGGTGGCCAGACCGAACGAGGTGTACTTGTAAGCCGCTCGGAGCATGATCGCCAGCGCGATCGCGACGCCGGCCAGGATGAGCCGGTCGCGGCCTACCGCCAGCCCGCCGCCGATTCCGATTGCGCTGGACGGGAAGATCGAGCCGATCAGCCTCTCCTGATCTCCCCACAGCGCCGTAGCCAGGCTCATCAGGATCGTCATCACGCCGAGCGTGGCAATGGCCTTGGCCACCGGCGACGCGGCGCGCAGCCGACTCAGCAGCAGCTGGGTAGCGGTGCTGAGGGCCGCCCCGGTGGCCAGGCCTGCCACCAGGGCGACCGCCCAGTAAACATGCTGCTCATCACGCAGTTCCGAGAACACGTAGGCCGAGAAGGCGCCCACGGCGGCGGCAGAGAAATTGAGCACCCCGGACGTGCGGTAGACCAGCACCAGCCCCAGCGCGATCAGTCCGATCGCGCCTCCGCTTGCGGCACCGAGCAAGCCCAGGCGGAAGATATCCATTACGGTGCGGGCCAGCTCGCCGGGTCGGCGGCGTCGACGAATTTCCCTCCGAACAGGGGCACTAGCTTGCCGTCGGTTACTTTATATACCTTCTGCAGCGAGTTGTAAGTGACCTGCGGCGCCGGGGAGAATGTGGTGTTCGGCTTGGCGAAGTTAACCGGCGCGGTGATTCCCTCAAAGCTCACCGGCTTGGCTTTCAGCGCGGCGACGAGATTCTGCGGGGTTATGGCGCTGAGCGTGCCAGCCAGCTGCGCGACCAGGTGGATGGTCATCCACATGTTCACGGCGAGCATGTCCCGCGAGACCGACGTGTTGCCGGTCGCATCCATCTCCTTGTTGAACTGGACGATTCCCGGCACCGCGGAGTCGGTCGACACGGCCTCGCCACCGACCAGGTAGATGTTATCGGCCGCGCTGCCCAGCTCGGTTATTTCCTTCTGCCCCCACTGCAGGGTGCCGAAGACGAACTTGCCGGTGTAATTGTCCTGCGCGAGGCCTTTGGCGACGATGAGCGCCTGATCGCCCGACGTGAGCGCGGTGGTGCAGTCGGCGTTGGCGGCCAGGCTGGAGATGTAGGGCGACAGGTCGGTCGCGGTGGCGGGCGGCGCGACCACGGCGTCCACGTGCCCCCCGACCTTCTTCAGCGGCGCCTCGAATCCGGACTGCAGCGTGTACTGGACGACGGGGATGTCTGCGGCCATCACCTTAATGTGCTTGCAGCCGAGTTTCTCCATCAGTATCGCGAACGACGCGTTCGAGACGGCGTTAGATGTCAGCGGGAACGACAGCGGGTTGCTCAACTCCGCGACGCTGTTCGGGATCGGGCCGATGAGCGGGATCCCGGCGGCGGTGATGATCGGCACGTCGGTGTCGCCGTAGGCCGAGGAGTCCCCGACGACGGCGAGCACCTTGTCCTGCACCGCCTCGCGGGCGCACGCCACGCTTGCGTTCTGCCCGCTCCCGTCATCACAGTTGATCACCTTGATCGGGCGCCCCTTGATACCTCCGGCCTTGTTGATCGCGTTCACAGCGGCCTGCGTCGCGATCGGAATCTCGGGCTCGGTCGACGTCGGTCCGGACAGGATGTTGATGGACAGCAGCGTGATCGGAGGACCCGTGAGGGAATTCCCGGCGGCGCCAGCGACCGAGGAACTGGTGCCGCTGCTTGCGCAGGCGCTGGCTGCGATCGCCAGCGCGGCGGCACCGCAAAGAACCGAGATACTGCGTCTTAGTCGTTCGACCATCGCTACGTCCCCTCCCAGGTCACGGAACTGTGAAGCAGCCGCCGAGCCATGACTGCTCTGCGTCTGGGTGCGCGCATAAACAGGGTGCGCGCGTGAAGAATCGGCAGGCTGGCTGCATCTTGCCCTATGCCGGAGAGCCAGCGTGATGGAGGCCTAGGTCACATCAAGGGGAGACGCTACGCTTATCATTAAACTTAGTCAACGAATTCTCATGAGAAGTTGAGACCCCTCGCGAGTGGAAGTTGAGACTTCTCACGAGTGGAAGTTGAGACCCCTCACGACGACGAGTCGAGAACCGTCACGAGGCTGGCCTACCTGCCGGTCTCCTCCGGCCGTCGGCGTGCCTTGTCGGAGGGGGCGCCGCCACCGGCTGCCTTGGCAGGCGTCACCGAAGCGAGGCTGCGCTTGCGCGGCTTGCGCCGTATCTTGAGCACCCGGATAGTGACGAGGCTCAGCGCCTCCTCCAGCGTCTCGCGTTCGGCATGCATCTCGTCGAACGCGAGCAGCTTCGCGGTCTCCCGGACCATCGCGCTGAGCACGGTCGACACCGACCGCGGGTCGATGTCGGGGTCGACTATTCCCGCCTGCTGTCCTTCTACGAGCAGATCGGTGCTGACCTGCATCTCCCGCTGCCAGCGCTCGCGCATTACCGCGCGCACATCACTGCTAAGGCTGGACGCCTCGTCGAGGACCTGCAGGAAGCGAGCATTCTCGATGTACAGATCGAGATAGCGGTGGTTCGCCCGGCGCAGCGCGTCCACGAACGGCATCTTCTCCGCGAGGTGCTCCTGCACCATGTCGGGGCGAGAGTTCGCGACTATCCCGCCGACTACTTCCTCGATCAGGGCCAGGAAGATTGCTTCTTTTCCTGGGAAGTAGAAGTAGAACGTGCCGTTCGAGACGCCGGCGCGGCGCGTGATGCCCAGGACCCCGGTGGCCCCGTAACCCGCTTCCTCGAACTCCTCGCGGGCGGCCTGCAGCAGCGCGGCACGGGTGCGCAGTCCCCTGCCGGTCTTGGGACGGTCGCCCGGCTCGGCTGCCGGCAGATGGGCCCCACCGATTTCCACGAGCGCATGACCTCTTCCAGTCCCGATTCGCACAGCAGATGCCAAGCGCCAACGGCAAACCTCGGGTGCCGCCGTAGGCGTGAGCCTACCGCATGCGGTCAGTGGCACACCTGCGTCTCGAGGCTGGCACCGGGGGCCGATCCAAGAAATTTGAGACTAGTCTCAAAAACAGTCTAGCCATTCAGCGGATGCCTTTGTTAGCCTCCGCTCATCCGGCAACATCGCTGTTACCTGAGGAAGGCGAAGACATGCCCGATCACCCGGACAACCCCGAGCCGTTCATTGACGTCGACGAGTGGCGCGACGTGCCTCGGCGCCATCGCTATGTCCACGGCGGGTTCAGCGGCACGCACACGCGGTTCTCCTACTACTTCCCGCCCGTGGAGCTGTATCGCGGGCGCTTCTTCCAGTTCCTTGAGGGCGGTGCCGGCGGCCACGAGGTGCTGCTCGGGGCCGGCGGTGCCATTGGCGAGTCCTACTGGGCGTTCGACTTCGCCTTCGAGGAGCACGGCGGCTACCTAGTGGAGTCCAACCAGGGGCACTTCCCAGGCGAGGGCACCGGCTTCTCCAACGACTACGAGCTTTATGGCGCCAGCGCGCAGACGGCGGTCTACGGCAGGCAACTGGCCGCCGAGATGTACGGCACCGAGCCGCACCACGGATACATCTGGGGTATCAGCGGCGGGGGTGCCCGGTCCGGGTTCTGTCTAGAGAACCGTCCCGACGTCTGGCAAGGTGGCGCGCCGCACGCCGGCATCGGTCAGTCCTCGCAGTGGTCGCCCTGGGCGCTAACTTGGCTCATCGCGCGACAGAAGTTCGCCGAGATTATCGATGCGGCTGAGCCAGGAGGAAGCGGCAACCCGTTCGCGTCGCTGTCCTCGGCGCAGCGGCAGGCGCTGGCTGACCTATACCGGCGCGGCTGGCCGCGCGGCGCGGAGACCCAGCTCGCGCCCTTCACCGCGTGGGCGTTCCCGATGTACGCGACTCTCGATGCCGATCCCGGATACCTGCACGCGTTTTGGAACGAACTGGGCTACAAGGGCTTCGACGATCCCGAATCGCTGCGCTCAGTCGTCGTCCATGAGCGGGCCGCTGTGAAGCGGATCGTGCCCGCGACCGAGGTGGACAACCTGTTCGCACAGATGCACGTGCGGCTAGCCACTGCCGGCGCGGCCGCGTCGGAAGCGAGCTGGGGCGCGGAGCTGAACCTGGACGACCCGGAGCGCCTGTTCATGGCCAAGGTCAGGATAATGACCGGCAAGGCCGCCGGGCGCGAACTGCTCGTGGCCAGCGTGGACGACGGAGTACTCAGCCCGTTCAGCGAGCGGACGCCCGAGGTCTTCGAGGGTGTCGAGGACGGTGACGAGGTCGAGGTCGACAACCGCGACTTCGTGGCCTGGTGCTTCTACCACTGGTACGCGATCGAGGACCCCGGTCGCGACGGTGAGCTGTTCGATTCCTGCCTTACCCCGTGGGCGGTGGACGGCACCCCCATTTACCCGCAGCGCCGGATCGAGCCGGTGAGCGCGGCGGCACCGACACGATACCGCGCACGGCTAGAGAGCAAGATGATTTACGTGTCGCCAACCCACGACGCGCAGGTCTGGCCGACGACGATCTTCCCCTATGACGCGCGCCTGCGCGCCAATCTGGGCGACCGGCTTGACGACCACTACCGGCTGTGGTTCGTGGAGAATTCGCCCCACGGTAATCCGCGGGTGCTCGGCCCGGCCTTGAACGCCGAGAAGGACCCGGGTGTATGGAGCACCCGGCTTGTCCCCTACGACGGCGTCACCGCGCAGGCGCTGCGCGAGGTCGTCGCGTGGGTGGAGGACGGTGTCTCCCCGCGCTCCTGCCACGGCTACCGGCTCAGCCCAGACAACGCGCTGCAGCTGGCCGCCACGGCTGATGAGCGTGGGGGCGTCCAGCCGGTGGCGCGGGCGCTGGTCAACGGCGGCGTGCGCGCCGACGTCAGGGTCGGCGAGACAGTGACCTTCGACGGCACCGCACAGCAGCCCGCGGGTGCCGGCACGATCATCAGGGCCGAATGGGACTTCGACGGGCGGGGCGCCTGGCCGGCCAGCGACCCAGATGTCGACGGCTCGTCGCCGAGCATCACCGTGCGCACCACCCACGCCTATGACACGCCCGGCACCTACTTTCCTGCGTTCCTGGTCAGCGCGCACGTCCATGGTAAGGACGGCACGGGGCCGGCCATCCAGAACCTGTCCCGCGTGCGTGTCGTCGTCCGCCCCTGAGCGGTCCCTCGCCCGGGTCGCTATGCCCGCAGCAAGAAGTGCCCGCACCGGATCTGCACTACCTGGTTCGCTCGTATTTAGGAGGTTCTCCCATGGGAAGCATCTCGTTCGACCAGCCCTATATCGACATCGACGAGTGGCGCGACCACCCCCGGCGGCACCGGTACGTGCACGGCGGATTCAAAGGAACGCATACCCGGTTCTCCTTCTATCTCCCGCCCAGCGAAATTTACGGAGGCCGGTTCTTCCAGTTCCTTGAGGGCGGGGCGGGCGGCCACGAGAACCTGCTGTCGGCGCCTATCCAGGTCGCCACCGACCTGAGCGGATGGGTATTCGATCTCGCCTTCGAACAGCTCGGCGGGTATCTCGTGGAGTCCAATCAGGGCCACTTTCCCGGCGAGGGCCTCGGCACCCGCAACGACGGCAGCGAGCAGGCCGCAGTCAACCTGTACAACGCCAGTGCGGAGAGCGCGCTGTTCGGCCGGCAGGTGGCACAGGAGATGTATGGTGCCGCGCCCCACCATGGCTATGTCTGGGGCATCAGCGGCGGCGGGCTCCGATCGGTGTACTGCCTGGAGAACCGGCCCGAGGTCTGGGACGGCGGGGCCCCGCACGCGGGGGTGCACAACACTACGCAGTGGCCGTCGTGGGCGCAGGCGTGGCTGTTCGC
>Ga0209006_10001393_pt1 | contig 21945 bp, 16 predicted proteins | sample JacPin_JW_Ref_O2_FD_188567 | JGI IMG/M metagenome (GOLD analysis project Ga0209006, IMG submission 188567) | Forest soil microbial communities from Algoma, Ontario, Canada - Jack Pine, Ontario site 1_JW_Ref_O2 (SPAdes) (version 2) | ecosystem: Environmental > Terrestrial > Soil > Boreal... | reverse complement strand
CGAAGATGGCGAAGGTGATCTGGAGGCCAAGTCCCCAAAGCACCGTTTTCACGCGGATCGCCCGCCGGTTCGTGGAAAAAATGTAAGCCAGCCCCAGCATCGTCAGCAGCCCGAAAATTCCCGTGTATCGTCCCATTTCAGTTGTTCTCCGCAGACTTCCCGGACGCTCCGCCGATGATTCGATGAATCAACGGCCGCTTGTCGCTTGGCGGTACACGAGCTATAACAAAGCTCTTTTCCAACAGCCGCATCGCCCCCGCAACGCGCGCCTCAGAATTGTAATGAATGGTTGCCAGAGTCTCGCCCGCCTCAACCCGTTCGCCGACTTTCTTATGCAGCACAATCCCTACCGCTGGATCGACGGCATCTTCCTTGCGCTCGCGCCCTCCGCCAAGAATCACGCACGCCGATCCCACCTGTTCGCACTGCACCGAGGAGAGATAGCCAGCGCCAGGGCTGAGAAGCTCCATTGTCCGCTGCGCGCGCGGCAGCCGCTTCACATCATCGATCGCGCGCGGATCGCCTCCCTGCATCTCCACCATCTGTCGAAATTGCTCCAGCGCCCTGCCTGAAGAAATCAACTCTGCACTGCGCTGCCTTCCTTCTGCAACTGTCCGTAAGGCCCCGCCCAAATGCAGCATCCAACCCGCCAGTTCGTGGCACAGCAACCGCAAATCCTCCGGCCCGCCGCCCCGCAACACTTCCACAACTTCCACCACTTCCAGCGCGTTGCCGATCATGTTCCCCAGCGGCTGATCCATATCGGTGATCAGCGCCACCATCTTCTTGCCCATGCGCTCGCCGGTTTCCACCATCAACTCCGCGAGAAATGCCGCATCTTTCTCGCTCTTCATAAACGCTCCGGAGCCGGTTTTCACGTCGAGCACCAGCGCATCAACGCCCTCCGCTAGCTTCTTGCTCATGATGGAAGCGCAAATTAGATACGGACTCTCAACCGTGCCCGTCACGTCGCGCAGAGCATACAGCTTGCGATCCGCCGGAGCGATCTCGGCAGTCTGCCCAATCATGCAGCAGCCGCACTTCCCCAGCACTTCACGAAATCGCGAAACCGAAAGATTTACATTGAATCCTGGAATCGCTTCCAGCTTGTCCAGGGTTCCGCCCGTATGTCCCAGCCCGCGCCCGCTGATCATGGGCACCACGAGCCCGGCGGCAGCCACTACCGGAGCCAGCACCAGGGAAGTCTTATCTCCCACCCCGCCGGTCGAATGCTTGTCCACCTTCTTCGCGGAGAGATACGACAAATCCAAAACCTCGCCCGAATGCAGCATCGCTTCCGTTAGAGCCGCAGTCTCCGCGCGAGTCATGCCGCGTAGCACCACGGCCATCAGCCATGCAGAGACTTGATAATCGGGAATCTGGTCTTGCGTATAAGCGTTGACCAAACCTTCGATCTCGCCCCTCGACAATTCCACACCATCGCGTTTCTTGCGGATCACATCGATGGCTCGAAAAGTCTGTGGCGAGTCGGCGGTGCTCACTGGAGGCGGAACCCTTCCGGAAGCAACTCGGTGATGTGAGCCAGCTTCGGGCCCTCGGCGCCCTGAAAATAAATCGTGGCATCCGGTCCGAATTCGTAAATCACCTGGCGGCAAGCGCCGCACGGTGAACAAGGCACGCCCTGCGCATTGGCAACGGCCACCGCGCGAATCTCAATCTTCGGTCCCAGTTGAGCGACGGCAGAAAAAATAGCCGTTCTCTCCGCACAATTGGTCATGCCGTAAGAAGCATTCTCCACATTGCACCCGGAGAAAACTTTACCGTTAGTCAGCAAAATCGCAGCGCCCACATAAAAATGCGAGTAAGGCGCATGCGCATTCTTCATCACGCGCTTCGCCGACCGCATCAGTTTGTCAACAGCGCGCGCAGACAATCGATCCATAAAAACCAAGCCTTACCCTGTGTTCCCCTGTGTACTCTGTGTTAAAGATCTTGACGTTCGTCGGTCAGCGGCAAGAAGCGCGCCACGCCAAATCGTGCGCCATTGTAAACCCTGCCCGCTTCGTTCCAGCGACTTTCTCAGGGACTCCCCGAATTGCTTTTGTCCCCCGCCCGGCAGTAGCATACCCAAGGCAATCTCATCCGACCGGAATCTTTGCACGTTCCCGCTCGTTTCTCGAACCAAGAAGTTAGAACAAGAAGGAGAACACCATGGGTATCGCAACTTCCCCGCAAATTCATCCGCAGGTCGCGGAGTTTATCGACAAGCCGCGCAAAATGCTGATCAACGGACAGTGGGTCAACGCCATTTCCGGCAAGATGTTCCCCACATACAATCCCGCCACCGGCGAAGTGCTCGCGCAAGTGGCCGAAGGCGACCGCCAGGACATCGACCTGGCCGTGAAGGCCGCGCGCAAAGCCTTTGACAATGGTTCGTGGCGCAAACTCACCGCCTCCGAGCGCGGCCGCCTCATCTGGAAACTCGCCGACCTGCTCGAAGCGCACACCGAAGAGTTCGCCTATCTCGAAAGCCTCGACAACGGCAAGCCGCTCACCATCGCGCGAGCCGCCGACGTTCCCCTGGCTGTAGATCTGTTCCGCTACATGGCCGGATGGGCCACCAAGATTGAAGGCAATACCATCCCGCTTTCCGTTCCCTACACGCCCGGCGCGAAATATCTCGCCTACACTCTGCGCGAGCCGGTCGGAGTCGCGGGACAAATCATTCCGTGGAACTTTCCGCTGCTCATGGCCGCGTGGAAGCTGGGTCCGGCGCTCTCCGTGGGCTGCACCGTTGTTCTGAAGCCCGCCGAGCAAACGCCGCTCTCTGCGCTGCGGCTCGGTGAACTCATCATGGAAGCTGGCTTCCCCGAAGGCGTGGTCAACATTGTCCCCGGCTACGGAGAGACTGCCGGCGCCGCTCTAGCTGCTCATCCCGACGTCGACAAGATCGCCTTCACCGGCTCGACCGAAGTTGGCAAACTGATCGTCCACGCCGCCACGGGAAATCTGAAAAAAGTTTCGCTGGAACTCGGCGGGAAATCTCCCAACGTCGTCTTCAAAGACGCCGATTTGGAAACCGCAATTCCCGGCGCGGCCAGCGCCATCTTCTTCAACCACGGCCAGTGCTGCTGCGCCGGATCGCGGCTCTACGTCGAGAAATCGATCTTCGATCAAGTCGTCGAAGGCGTCGCCGATCAGGCGAAAAAGATTCGCGTCGGCTCCGGGCTCGATCCGAAGACGCACATGGGCCCGCTGGTTTCAGAAGAACAACTCAGCCGGGTCTGCGGATATCTCGAAGCCGGATTCGCCGAAGGCGCCAAAGCCCTTTCTGGCGGTCACCGCTCCGGAGACAAGGGATATTTCGTCGAACCCACCGTGCTCGTCGAAACCAACGAAAACATGAAAGTGGTGAAGGAAGAAATCTTCGGTCCGGTCGTAACCGCCATGCCGTTCAGCGATCCCGAAGAAATCATGAGCCGCGCCAACGACAGCGCCTATGGCCTGGCCGCCGCCGTCTGGACGCGCGACATCAGCAAGGCCCATCGCGTGGCCGAAAGTCTGCGCGCCGGCACCGTGTGGATCAACTGCTACAACATCTTCGACGCCGCTTTACCCTTCGGAGGCTATAAAGAATCCGGATGGGGCCGCGAGATGGGACACGAGGCTCTTAACCTCTACACCCAAACCAAAGCCGTCTGCGCGCGTTTGGGCTAAGGCAGATCCGAACAAAACTGTCGTCTCGACCGAAGCAAGAACTGTCCTCTCGACCGAAGCAAAAATTGTCATCTCGACCGAAGCATCCCCTTCCCGTGAGGGAAGGGGATGCGAAGTGGAGAGACCCGCTGTTCTTGCGACGGGGAGAGTGCCTGTTGCCATCAAGAACTACGGCACCCGGAACGACCCCACAGTTGAAATCACAGTTCCAGCAGAAGTCGTCACGCTAACTTTTCCCGTAGTCGCCCCTGTTGGAACCGTCGCCGTAATCTCGCTGGCCGATACCACCTTGAACGTCGCAGCCGTCCCGTTGAAGCTGACCGCGGTCGCTCCGGTTAATGCGTTCCCGAGGATCTTGATATTACCTCCGACTCTGCCGGACCCGGGTAGAGTTTGGACAAACTTTTTCAGTCCCGCAGTCAAACTGAAAATGACTCCGTCGCTCGACGTACCGCCGCCGGCGGCGGTTCCATAGAGAATCCCACTCGTTGCTTGCATGATGCTGTTGACGCCGTCGCCGTCGTCGCAGGCGGACACAGCGCAAAAACTGTACAGCGTGGTCAGCGCGCCGGCCGGTGTGATCTTGAAGATTGTGCCTTCATCGCCGTTGGCCCCGCCGCCCGGTGTTGTTCCATAGAAGTTGCCGTCGCTGCCCTGAACCAGACCACCATATTCAGGGCTCGCGCCATTGGTATTGTCGAAACTCACCAGAGTAGTGAGCACTCCCGCGGATGTCATTTTGAATATCGTGCCGCAGGGGCTCCCAAAACACGCGGTGCCTGATCCTCCGCCCTGCGTCATTCCGTAAAAAGTTCCGCTCGCGCCTTGAACCAGCCGGCTCGTGGGATCGGCTCCATCGGTATTGTCGAAACTGTGTACAACCGTGAGCGTGCCGCTAGAGGTGATCTCGAAAACTTCACCATACCCATTGGCGCCTCCGTGGGAAGTCGTCCCATAAAATGCGCCATTGGTGGCCTGGATCAAACCTGCGAGAGGACTTTGACCATCGGCACAGCTCGTCTGCGAACAAAATGCATACAGCGTGGTCAACGTTCCCATAGGAGTGATTTTGAAAACCGTTCCCTGCGAATTGGCGCCGCCACTCGACGCCGTACCATAAAAATTCCCATCCGTGCCCTGAACCAATGCCGAAGTTGCCTGATCCCCGTCAAGACAGGTTGACCCTGTGCAGAAGCTATGCAGCGTTGTTAGCGCTCCCGCCGGAGTTATCTTGAAGATCGTGCCGCAGCCGCTGCCACAAAAAGTCGTTCCGGTCCCTCCGAAAACCGTTGTTCCATAGAAATTGCCGTCCGTGCCCAGCACCAACCCGCCCTGAGGGATGGAACCGTCGACACAGTTTGTGTGCGCGCAAAAGCTGTACATCGTCGTCAATGTCCCGGTGGGCGTTATCTTAACGACCGATCCGCGATTGTTCGCTCCGCCGTTGGCTGCCGTTCCATAGAGATTCCCGTCAAGCCCCTGCACGACGCCGGAATAAGGCACGCTCCCGGCGGTCTCGTTCAGATCAATGAGCACCTTATACGTTTGCGCCGGGCTTGTTATGGCCGCCGCCACAATCAGCAGCAGCGCTCCACAGAAAGAAGTAATCGCGTCGAATCCCATATACATCTCCAAAACTTTAATTTGCGGCCAGGAAAGGCCGGACGTCGCGCCACCCGCAGCGTCCAGACGACTCCTGCCGCCGGGATTTATGCGGAAACAACTGGGCGGGAAGAATGTTGCGCCCCGGCAGATTGGAAGTCAAGATTGAAAGATTTTGCGGCTGGAGTCTTTATCCTGTGCAGGAAATCTTCTTCAGGAGTCGATCTTACCTCTCCATCAACAGCACCTTCTCCGCATTGTCAACTTCGTTCAACTTGACTTCGATCACTTCTTCCGCAGTGGTCTGCACATGGCGCCCCACAAACGTCGCCTCCACCGGTAACTCGCGATGTCCGCGGTCGATCAGCACGCACAACTGCACCCGCCGCGGCCTGCCGTGCGAAAACAGTGCATCCAGCGCGGCTCGCGTGGTTCGGCCTGTGTACAGAACGTCGTCGACGAGCACAATGTTTTTATCTTCGATGGAAAATCCAATCTCTTTTTCCTGCACTACCGGCTTGGGCCCTAAAGTCGATAGATCGTCTCGGTAAAAAGTAATGTCCAGCGTGCCCACCGGCACCTCGGAATTTTCGATGCGCGCGATGATCTTGCCCAGTCGCTCGGCGATCGGCACGCCACGCCGGCGGATTCCGACCAGCCCCAGCGCCGAGACGCCGCCGTTTTTCTCCACGATCTCGTAGGCGAGCCGCACCAGCGTGCGCTCAATTTCCGATGCCGACATGAGCTGTGACTTTTGGGTGAGTCCGCTATTTAACGATGACTTTTTGGCGTTCATTGACATAGGCTCCGACAGCCGAATCCCGGCTTCCCACTGTAGTCAACGCCACGCGCAGGGTCAAGCGCCGCCTGCCGCGCCCGTTTCCCCGGCAAACCGCCGGGGTCAGAATCTGTAGCCAAATCCAATCGAGACAATGGGATAAAACTTGTAGGGCGAGATCTCCTTGCGAATCTGCATCTGCTCCGATTGAAATCCGCTCTGAATCGAGGGGTCCGCGCTGGCGTACACGCACATCATATCGCCGGCCGGGCAGATAATCGGATTCATGTGCAGCGTGGCTTTCGGCTGGCCGTGATACGCGATTCCGAATTCGAAGGGAATGCTGAAACGTTTGCCCCCACGCGGAAGGAGATTCCCCCAACCCATCAGAAACATGGGAGCAAATTTGCTGAATTCGATTCGGGCCGACCCGGTGATGGGATTGGTGAAAATGCCGGGCTCGGCCTGAGACGCAGCCGTGTCCGAGGTGTTGGCCTTGACACGATTGCCGTTGTAGGCAATGCCGGGACTCAGATGAAAGTTATTTCTAAATGGATACCAGTCGTAATTGGCCTGCACCGAGAACAAATTGAGCTGGGCCTTATAAAGACTGCCGTCGTCCTTGAGGTTGTGGTCGTAAGCAAAATTATTAAAGCCAATACGGAGATTGCTTCGCTGAGTGAGAGGAGTGGCGAGTTCAATTCCAGCACCCAGGGTCGACATCTTGAAGCCGATGCCGACATGAGGAAATTTGGCCCGATCACTTTCCTGTTGGGCGGAGGCCAGAACCGGAAAACAGAGGACAGAAAGAAGCGCCGACACTACGGCCAGCGCGCACTGACGTGACAAAATGCGCTCCTACGGGGAAGGTTATTGGAGGGGAGATGCGGAGTTGACAAGGCAATCGTAGCGTCGTCTTGCAGCGCGGTCAATCAATATTAGAGGCGAAATCTCTCATGAGAACGCGGCAGCGGGTGATTTCGCCTGATCTCCGGTGGTGCGCTGATTTGCTGTCCCGCACTGCTAGAGTAGCGCCGCCGTCCCGGCGGCGGCCCGCCGGCAGGATGCCGGCGCTACGTACCGCAACCCGCTTACTCAAAGTGGGGACCTTACCCGGACTCCCGCAGAGTCTGACGAACCTCACAGTTCTGGTAGGCTGATGCTTCTGCATGAGATTGCTTCGCGGAAAGATTTTGCTCACGCTGGCAGTGCCGGCCATGTTCACGGCTTGCGCCACCATGGGCCCGCCACAGCCGCCTTCGCTCGAGTTGCCGAAACCCCCAGCCGATCTGCGCGCCGTGCGCAAGGGAGACAAAGTTCTTCTCTCCTGGACGCGGCCCATCGCGACTACGGATCGTCAGACCTTGCATGGTCCAGTCCCAGTACTTGTTTGTAGAACGATTGAGGCCTCAATGAGCGCGTGTGGAACTCCGGTTGGACACCTGACAGGTGGAGCTATACTCGCCGCGTCGCCAAGTACCATCCGAAAGCAAGAGAAGCGGTCACAGAAAAAATCCGAAGAGTCCCGTATCACGGACTCGTATACCGACGTATTAGGTAATCAGATCGTTTCTGCTGAGGCTCCGGCCGATCGCTTCGCGACCTATGCCGTTGAGCCGCTTAACGCAAACGCGCGGAGCGCAGGCCTGTCAAACAAGGTGCGGGTGTCGCTGGCTCGGACTCTCCCATCGCCACAGGACTTCGCTGCAAAGGTTTCCGCTCAGGGTGTTGTCCTAACGTGGATCGCAGAGTTGTCGCGAAACACGGAAGGCATTCATTACGTCTATCGCGTGTACCGGCGCACAGAAGGGGGCAAGCAACAGCTTCAGGTAGGAGAATTGCCTGCAGGAGAACAGCAGCGGATGACGCTTACCGATTCCAACATCGAGTGGGAGAAGACTTATTCTTACCATGCGGAAGCCGTAACGATTATCGACCAACCTGAAGCGCTGGTTGAAGGCGATGACACCGCGGAGGTGAAAGTCTTCGCGCACGATGTGTTTCCTCCGGAGGTGCCGGCGGGTTTGCAGGCTGTGTTTTCCGGGCCAGGGCAAACGCCGTTTATCGACTTAATCTGGGCGCCAGTGACGGATGCCGATCTCGCCGGGTATAACGTCTATCGCCGCGAAGGAAATGATGCGCCGGTTCGAGTTAATGCGGAACTGGTGAAGGTTCCGGCGTATCGCGACGACAAGGTCAGATCGGAGAAGACTTACTCTTATTCTGTCTCGTCGGTCGATGTGCGGGGCAATGAAAGCGCGCCATCGGCGGAAGCAACTGAGAGCGTGCCAGCTAAGTAGGACGCGCGCTTGACTGCTGATCTGACGCGAAACTCCCGCAGCGGAGCCCTCCAACAATTCATTCTGGCTCGATCTCTGGCAGGGAATGTTTGACGATCCTGGGAACATCGGCGGGGACGGGCACCGGCAGCGGGAGTTCGAGCGTGCCCAGGAAATTGCTGGTTGGGTCGGCGACGCCAAGTCGCAGGGATGCCGCTTGCACCGGCACGTCCAACGCTTGTTCTATCCGGACTCCACCGCTGAGCACATCTTTATAGGCGGCGAGTTTCAGAGTGCCCGCCCACACCGAAGACACTCCGGACAGTTGTTGGCCCTCCTGGTCATAAGCCGCCATCCTGAGATTCAGCGTGCTGCTTTGGTCTCCATTGTCTTGCGGAATAAAACGCAACCTGGAGCTATCGACGGCGAAGTCGATCACGTAGTGTTGGACTTCCACGGTCGCGGGCACGAAGGCCTTTTTCTTTACGGCAATTGGCATGTTTCCCGCATTGTCGATCTTTTTCCTGGGACCAACAGGAACCACTCGAACTGCAAACAGAATCTGACGCGATTCCGGCGATCCGTGCTGCATGGCCGCCACGGCGATGTCGCCGGCCAGTTTCGCATTTTTGCTCGCAGCATGGGGGTCGTCTGCAAAATAACCGGGACGGTAGTGCAGCCGATATCCCTTCTCTGCCAGTGCCACTTTGATTTTCCTAAACCTGCCGTCATAGTTCTTGTTGCTGGGGGTGTAAGACAACGTGTAGTAGTTCGAGCCTTGTTCGACGGCGGTAGCGATGGCCTCTTCGATGGCATTGGAGTTATAAAACGCCTTGCCGCCGGTACCCTGAGCCAGTTGGTTCATGGCGTCGAATTCGGCCGAACGCGTGGAAAGAGCCTGCATGGTCTGATCTTGAAAGGCCTCTTGGGGAGAGATGAGGATGGTCTGGCCCGGCTTGGGGATGCTGCCGTCGCGCGCAGTCTGTCCCACCGCCACAGGGATCGCCGATTGCGGTCCCATTGGGGCAAGGCCGACGTTGTTTGCGGCAGCACTGACGTCGGTTCCGACCAGGCCTCTCACATCCACCGGGTAGACGGTAACCTGTCCCTGGGCCAGAAGATTGGCGGCTTGCCGCACCAGGCCCGCGTAGTTGTGACTCTCGACGGAGGGCATGTCCACTTCGGGATTGCGGGCGAAATCAACTGGAAAGGAACCGGAAAGCCATACCAGGTTCTTGCGCCCGGGAATTCCCGAGAGGTAGCGCGCCAGTTGCGACAAGGCATCAATGGTCAGGCCCGCGCGCTCGCTGGTGTCGGACTCTTTTTCATACTCCTGCATTTTTTGCAGACCGCTCAGCAGGTTTTCCCAATGGCTGTTGACATCGGACTGTGCCAGTTCCGTCACCGAATTGACCGCGTTCTGTGCCTCCGCCGCCGACTCCCAACTCATCGTCCGGGCCGTCGCCCTGCCACTATTGACGGCTGCCAGAAGCGCGTTCTCGTCCGGAGTGAAGCCCTCGATTAGGCGCAGATGCTGGTTCTTGTTGGGACTCAAGGTGCAGAGGGCAAACTGCACGTTGGCCGGTTTGCTCTTCAGGAATTTGATCAGTTGTTTTCGCGCGAACTGCTGGTCGGCCGGAGGCGTGTTAAGAAGATCCAGCAAAATCAAGGTCACCGAACCGGGGTCGGGTCCGGCGGTCATGTTGGTGAAAACATTTGGCGAGGGTTTGGCCGGCGGGGATGCGGCCGGCGCCTTCGCCTCGCCGAACTCGCGGAAGTAATGCAGGCTTTGTGGTTTGCCATCTTCCTCCAGTTGGAACTCCTTTTGCGGCAATCCCTTTATCGGACGGCCTTTGGCGTCGGTGACCACCACGTCGACGATGACCGCTTGGGCGCTGGCTTTGAAGGTGGCCGGCGGGGAGGTGCTCGCTTTGGCGGGAACCGATGGCGCAGGTGTGATTGGCGCTGGCGTAATTGACGATGCTGTGATTCCTGGCTGGGAAAACACGGCGGCGGGCGCGGCACTGGCGAGGATCAAAGCATCGGACCCTGCCGCGGACGGCGGCGAAACGTCCTCGGCAATGTCGATCGGTTCGCCCGTTTCGCCAGCCGCATCGGTATCCGATTTCGACGCAATGTAGAGGCCGGGCACATCCGCCTGAAGTGCAGTGAATTTCGCTTGTTCCTCGTCCGATACTTTGGGGAGATCGTAAACGTCAATTTGCGAATCGTGCAGAAGGGCAAACTGCATTCCGTCCGGAGACAGGGAAAAGTTTTGCGCGCTCACCATCGCCGGGGTCGCCACTAGAGACCGCACCGCTTCGCCGCTGGCCGTTTCAAGAATCTGAATATTTTGTTGCGGGCTGGAATCGGTCTCGTCATCATTGGCGGCGGGAACTGGCGCTTTCGATTCAGGAACCGAAAAGCTGGTAACGGCAATGCGGCGGTTGTCGTCGCTATGCATGACAGCGGGCGAGAATCGCTTGCTCTTCCAACGCTGGCGCCATAGGCGGTGGCCGGTCAGGGTGAACGCAGTCACGCTGTAGTCGGCGTTAAAGGAACATCTGCCGATCAAAAGCGAGCTCTTGCTGGAGTAGAAAACATCCGGCGTGCAGCGCGATCGCACTCGGGCAATGTTCTTACGCTGCGCTGCCGTAGGCCCGAAGCGAATCAGCCACAAATCACCCTTGCGTAGAACGTCGGCGTAGCCGGTTCCTGCGGCGTTCAGGTGAACGAGGTTCTTCGATTCGATGGCTTGTTGCGAGGTGCGGGAGTCAATGTCGAAAAAATCCAGCCGAAATTTCGCATTCGTTTTCTCGGCCGCGTGGGACGCATCTTCCGCAGATTTTTTCGCGTCGCTAGCTGAATTCCTGGTCTCCACAATCGCTTGCTTTCCATCGGCCGAGACCGTGAGCCACACTATGCTTCTGGGCGAGGCCACCAGCAACTCTTCCCCCAAGCCGGAATCGACCAGGTACAGACTGCTCAGTTTGCGAAGCAGAAACCGCCCGTCCCCCAGGGACCACAAGTATCGCCGCCGGTCATGCAGGTACCAATCCGCCTCTGTGACGGCCTTGCCGCTGGAAATCTCGAGGATCACCGCGTGAATCATTCGATCTCCATGTGTCGATGGGCAGTCGGGAAGCCGCGTCAACAGCTTCCTGCGGTCAAAAGTGAGCAACACATGTTTTGCATCCACATAATCGACCGTCGCGCTGACCTCATCGCCGAGTTGCCGCTCCATTCGAGATGGCACGGTGTACCCCAGCGAAGCGAGATCGACATACGCGGACGGTTGGGCTGATGGGACCGGGCCTGAAGGAAGATTCTGCGCAGCCAACGCAACCGAGGTGGAAACCACCAGCAGGCTGGCGGCAATGCCCACGGATAAGTACCCTCGGCGCAATCGAGTTGCACTCCGTGCGCGAGACAACGGACGGGAAAAACAGAACGGCATTGGACTGGATTTCTTCCGGCCTCGAAAGCGGCACCATTCTACGTCAACCCCGCTCCGGAGTTGTAAAAGGATGTTCTAATCCGCCGCGGACCGCTAACTCTTTTCCGTCAGGTTCGAGAAGCGGATTTCGCCTAAGGGGTTGATGAGTAACGGAGTTGAACCGAAAAAACGTCTATCCCTCAGCGCGCATTTCCTGAAGTGCATGATAGCGGCGGACCTTGATTTTGCTCTCTTCTTTTCGCGCCTGTGCGAGATCGTAGGCAAGCTGCATCCGCAGCCACGTTTCCGGCGTGCTGCCAAATGCCTTGGAGAGACGTATCGCCATCTGGGGGCTGATCCCCGACTTTCCGTGCAGAACGTTGTTGAGCGTTTGCCGGGTGACGCCAAGGATCTCCGCCCCCTGCGTGACGGTGAGCCCCAGCGGTTCAAGACACGCGGTGCGAACGCTGCGTCCGGGATGCGGCGGATTTTTCATCGGCATGATATTGCTCCTCGTTCCTGGCGGCTAGTGGTAGTCGGTCAGTTCAACTTCAAATGCATCCGCGTCTTCGAATCGGAAAACAATACGCCAGTTCGCCCGCACCGTGACCGACCAGAAGCCTTTCAAACTTCCCTTCAAGGGATGCAGTCGGTAGCCTGGTAGGTTCATGGCCTGAGGCGTTTCAGCCTCGTCGAGCCGGGCGAGAATGTCTTCAATGTTGTCGAGCAAGTCCGAACGTATCCCGCTACGGTCTCCACGTTCATAAAGCCGCTTGAGACCGCGATGCTTGAAACTCCTGATCATCAGGGCCCACGATTAGTGTAAAGTGTACATTGTCACTTGTCAAACAGGATGCACAGCGGGATATCGGTCTCGCTTTTAGCTCTTCTTCACAGCAATGCCCAATTCCCGCAACTGCTTTTCCCCCACCGGCGTCGGCGCATCGACCATCAAATCCACCGCCCGCGCGGTTTTGGGGAAGGGGATAACTTCGCGCAAACTCTCAGCCCCGGTCAGGATCATCACGATTCGGTCCAGACCCAGCGCGATGCCGCCGTGCGGTGGCGTGCCGTATTCGAGAGCTTCCAGAAAAAATCCGAAGCGGTCGCGGGCTTCTTCATCCGTCATGCCAAGAGCGCGGAAGATGCGGCTCTGCACATCCTGACGGTGAATACGAATCGATCCCGAACCCAATTCGGTGCCGTTCAGCACCACGTCGTAAGCCAGCGCGCGCACCGCGCTGAGCGAAGACTGCGGATCGTTGAGCGATTCCACTCCCGCCTCCAGCAACTTCATGTCTTCTTCGTGCGGAGAAGTGAATGGGTGGTGCGCGGCCATCCAGCTTTTTTCCCCTTCGTCCCACTCGAACATGGGAAAGTTAGTGACCCAGACAAAACGAAAATCTTTCGCCGGATCGCCCGACTTCTTGAACAGGCCATGACGCTCGGCATATTTCTGCGCCAAGGCCAGTCGCAGGATTCCGGCTGACGCATAGATTGCGAGTTCACTCGGCGTGACTTTGCGGTGCGGCGGAAGCGCGGTCTGCTCGCCGGTTTGCGCCGATCCGGCCACAGTCACGATTAAATCTCCCGCTTCAGCCGCGGCCTTGGTGGAGATTTTCGCCGCCGCATCCGGAAAATTCTTTTCGATGCGCTTGAAGTCTTCAAACACTTTCGCCCCGCCCTTGGCTACCAACATCGGCTTGATGCTGTCGCGCTCTGCGCGGGAAAGATCGCCGACTTTCGGAATACGGATCGCGACCATCGGCAGATTCGTATTCACCGCAAGCTGCTGCAAGTTTTCCGGCGTGAAGCAGTCCCGCACATCCGTGAACGCGGGCAGACGAAGATCGGGCTTGTCGATGCCATACAGACGAATCGCTTCGTCATAATCCATGCGCGGAAACGGAGTCTTAATCGCCGATCCCGCAGCCGCGAACGCTGCCGTCAGAAATCCTTCCACCACTTCCCACACTCGCTCCGGCTGCGGGTAGGACATTTCCAGATCGATCTGCGTGAATTCGGGCTGGCGGTCGGCGCGCAGGTCTTCGTCGCGGAAGCAGCGCACGATCTGGAAATATTTATCGAAGCCCGAGATCATCAGAATCTGCTTGAACATCTGCGGCGACTGCGGCAGCGCATAAAAAGTTCCCGGCTGCACGCGGCTGGGAACAAGATAATCGCGCGCGCCTTCGGGCGTGGAGCGCGTCATAAACGGCGTTTCGATTTCGAAGAACCCCTGCGCGGAGAGATAGTCGCGAATCGCCTTGGCGACCTTGTGGCGCGTCTCGATATTGAACTGCATCACATCGCGGCGCAGGTCGATGTAGCGATACTTCAGTCGCGTCTCTTCGTTGGTGAGCGCGGTGTCACTGGGCAAAAAAGGCGGCAACTTGGATTCGTTGAGAATGCGCAGTTCGTCGGCAACGAGTTCCACTTCGCCGGTCGGCATGTTCGGGTTCACGGTGTTCGCATCACGCAGCTTCACCGTGCCGATAACGGCAATTACGTATTCATTACGCAGACTCCCCGCTTTTTCATGGATGGCCGCATCGCGCTCGGCATTGAGGACCACCTGGGTCACTCCCGTGCGATCACGCAGGTCGATGAACAGCAGGTTCCCGTGGTCGCGGCGGCGGTTGACCCAGCCCATGAGCACAGCTTTTTTGCCGGCGTCGGAAGCGCGTAGGGCTCCGCACATCTGAGTCCGTCGTAGAGCGCCTAAATAGTCGAGCAAGTCGTGTCCTTACAGTGAGGGAATGTGATGTAGAACTGAATAGAAGATTATAAATGGTCCCCGAAGGACCTTCTTTTAGTTCAATGCTGCGCCGAGACCTGCCGCCTTCGAGTATGCAAGTATTTGCGGCGTCAATTCATCGGCCGCTGTGCAAGACTGGGCGAAACAGGGCCATTGACGCGCTTCTCCGAAGATGACACAATTCTCTCCGCTTTCAGTGGGACTTGGCGCACACTGCCCGGCGCTAAGCTCTGTTTGCTATCAAATCTTTGTTATCAAATTTTGACCGAGGAATGTCAATGACCCAGCCCAAGAGCATTTCACGCCGCCCCATGTCACCCCTCAACGGAAAACTCGACCGGCGACTGGCCGCCTATGTGGCCGTGGCCAGCGCAGCCGGGATCGGCTTGCTTGGTGCGCCGCAAGCTGCTGAGGGCGAGGTTGTCTACACTCCGGCGAACGTCTCGTTCCAGGATACCGGTAAGGTCATGATCGATCTCAACAATGACGGCATCCCTGATTTTGAAGTTCTTAGGCGTCAATGTGGATCGTCACATTCCAACTGTATTGTCCTGAATCCCCTGGTCGCAGGTGATGGCTTTCGGGCCACTGGTCCTGAAGTGGCAGCAGGATTTCTTGGAGTTCCGGTGGGAGCGGGCGAGAAATTTCTTACCGGGGATGGAAACCCGAGCTACGGCAACATTATGGTCGTCGCTGGAGCCTACGGCCCTTACTCCTGGTCGAATGGGCCATGGGCGCATAGCACGAACCGGTATCTTGGCCTGCGGTTCATCATCGATGGGCAAACCCATTATGGCTGGGCGCGCTTGAGCATCAACGATCTACATGGGCCGAGCGTCATTACCGGCTACGCCTACGAGACGATTCCGAACAAGACGATCGTTGAAGGGGAAACTCGCGGGGCGGCCGTCGGCACCGCGCAACCGGGAACTCTAGGCACGCTAGCGCGGGGAGCAAAATAGTCTCGCGACCTCGCGCTGGGATGGGCGGCTGAGAGTGGCCTACTTTTTCATGGCCTTGCCATCCATCGCGGTCATCCACTTGGTCCCATCCTGCGACATTTCGTAGGACATGGAATACGACGTGGGCGACAAAACCTTCATCGTGTACTTGCCCTTCATGGTCATGCCGCCCATCTTCGAATCGTTTGTCCAGGTCCAGGCGTCGCCGTCGATGGTTCCCTTGGAATCGTCGGCTTCTCCCCAGCTGTTGAATTCGTGGTAGGTGTAGACCTTGTCCTCGGTGGAATATCCCATTACCGACAGGCCCACGCCGCTGCCCATCGCGCCGGTATAGTTGGAGTTGCAAACCAGGTAGAAGCCGCCCTCCTGCCAGACGCATTTTTCGGTTTCGGTGATCTTGCCGCCGGGGCCCATGGGACCGGCTTTCAAGTCCGCGTCGATGGTCCACGTGCCGGCGAGGAGGTCGAGCTTCTTGAGCTCGGGACCGGGTTTGGGCGCTTCCATTTGAGCGAGCGCCGCGGCGGCACAGAACAAAAATACCGCCAAGGCTATTCCTATATGCTTCATCTCTTCTCTCCCGATTGCGATCCGAACGACATGGATAAACCGCAGCACATAGTAAGCGGGAGTCACTAAGCCGTCAACTAAATGTTTGGCCTGTGCGTTCTCAACTAAGGTTGCTGGTCCTGGCCGCCCGCCGGCCAATTCCCCCGCAATAATCATGCAACTGAACCTGCCTGGAATACGTATCTAATCCTAAGCGGACCTCCCGCAGGGCTTACCTTCGCCTTTGCGCAACGTCCAACCGAAGTCCTATGTCGATACGCGATCTTTTCACCGATGTGCTGCGCACGCTGTGGTCGCACAAGCTGCGCGCGTTTCTCACCATGTTCGGCATTGCCTGGGGAATCGTTTCGATTGTGCTGATGGTCGCGGCCGGCGAGGGACTGCGCAAGGGACAGGCCGAGCAGGCCAAAACACTGGGCAAAGACGTAATGATCGTCTTCCACGGACGCACCAGCCTGCAAGCGGGTGGAATCCACGCGGGCCGGATCGTTCACTGGGAAGATCCCGACGTGCCGGTGGTGCAGGCGGAATCTCCCGATTGCCAGTATGCAATTCCAGAACTGGAGCAGGATACAGTGCTCACGCACAGCAATTTCAACAACGCGTCGTTCACCGTCACTGGTTCGTATCCGCAGTTCGCTTATATTCGCTCGCTGAATGTGGGGCAGGGGCGCTTTTACGATTGGGACGATATGCGGGAAGCGCGGCGCGTAGCGTTTCTGGGATCGGACGCCGCCAAGCAACTGTTTGCCGGCCGCAATCCCGTGGGCGAGAATGTTTATTTGAACGATTTCCCCTACGTGGTCGTCGGAGTGATGGAGAAAAAGAAACAGGATTCCAGTTATGACGGCTGGGACGTAAACAAAGTTTTTGTGCCGTTCACGGCCATGCGCCGCGATTTCCCCGACAAGCCGCCGGGAACTCCGACCACTTTCGATCAGCTTCTGGTCACGCCGAAATCGGTGGAGCAGCACGGGGCGTGCAAGCACGAAGTGCGCGTCGCCCTCGCCCGCATGCATCGCTACGATCCCAACGACAAGGAAGCCTGCCCCATCTGGGACACAGTACAGGAAGCGCAGGCTTTCAAAACCATGACCGACGGCATGAAATATTTTCTGGGCGCAGTGGGGATTGTGACCTTGTTGCTCGGCGGAATCGGCGTAATGAATGTGATGCTGGTTGCTGTCCGCGAGCGGACGCGCGAGATTGGCGTCCGCAAGGCAATCGGCGCGCCTGCGGCGACAATTCTGCGGCAGTTCTTTATCGAGGCGGTGATCATCGCCGCGCTCAGTGGCTGCATCGGATTAGCGGTCGCCTTCGGATTTTGCGCATTAGTAAATCTTTTGCCCATGCCGGATTTTTTTGCCGGACTGATTCCCGACTGGACCTCCGGCCTGGTCGCGACGGGATTGCTGGGAACGATAGCCGTCGCCGCTGCTCTGTATCCCGCGCGAAGAGCCGCGTCAATCGATCCGATCGAGGCGCTGCGATATGAAGCAGGCGGATAAAGCCAGGTTTCAAGGTTGCAAAGTTTCAAGGTTTCAAAGTGGCCGATGTACGCCGTAGACCTTGAAACCCTGAAACCTTGAAACCTTGTTTTTCTATGTTATTTGAAATCATCCTCGAAGCCTGGATCGCGCTGAAGCGCAACCTCACGCGCAGCTTTCTCACCATGCTGGGCATCGTGTGGGGCATCGCGACGGTTACGCTGCTCATCGCCTATGGCAGCAGCTTCCGCGGCGTGCTGGTGCACGGCTTCGACGCCTTCGGCAAGAGCGTGGTCATCTGCTGGCCGCAGCAAACCAGCGAGCAGCCCGGCGGCCAGCGCGCGGGCAAGAAAGTTCTGCTCGAACAAGCTGACATCGACATGGTTAAGGCGACCGCTCCGCTGGTAAAGCATGTCTGCCGGGAAACCGTGCGCCGGCCCGGCATCGCCTATGGCGATCGCATGGCGGGCACCGCCCCGGTGCGTGGCGTTTGTCCGGAATATGGCGAGATGAGAAATGAAGTTCCCGCGGAAGGCAGATGGATCGATGCCGCCGACGAACTGGAGCGGCGGCGGGTCATTTTTCTCGGCGGAAAACTAAAGGAGCAGCTCTTCAGCGGCAGGCCAGCCGTGGGCGAAACTGTAACCGTCAGCGGCGTGCGCTTCACCGTGATCGGCGTGATGGCGCGCAAGATTCAGCTCAGCAATTATTTTTCCAGCGACGACGATTCGTCGTGGATCCCCTATTCCACAGCAGGCGATTTGTGGAACACGCGCTATGCGGCCGTCATGCTTTTCGAACCAATCGCACCACAATTCGAAAAGAAAGCGATGGCCCAGGTGCTGGCCGCGCTGGCCACACGCCAGGGTTTCTCTCCCACCGATCCTAAAGCTCTTCAAATGTTCGGCCGCGATGAATTCCGTCCCGTGATCGATGCGTTGACCATCGGTTTGCAGGTGCTACTGGCCTTCGTAGGAACTCTAACCCTGGGAATCGGCGGCGTAGGCGTGATGAACATCATGCTGGTTTCGGTGGACGAGAGAATTCGCGAAATCGGCCTGCGCCGCGCTCTGGGCGCGAGAAAGCGCCACATCAAACTGCAATTCCTCGCGGAAACTCTGCTGATCATGATCATCGGCGGCGCGATTGGTGTGCTCCTCTCCTACGCGATTGCCGCTGCCGTGGGCACGCTGCCCATGATGGGCCCGCTGTTTGAAGACGATTCCGGCCAGGGCGACATTCACTTGCGCATTTCCATGGCCACCGTCCTCGTTTCCACGTTCGTGCTGCTGATTGTCGGCGTGATCAGCGGATTGGTTCCCGCTTTGCGCGCGTCGAAGCTCGATCCCGTCGAAGCTCTGCGTTACGAATAATCTCACCCCATCGAGTAGCACCGCCGTCCCGGCGGCGGTTCGGCGAGGTCATGGTGCCGAGGGCGAAAAACTCCCCGGGCAGCCGGCAGGATGCCGGCACTACTTTCTCGACCAAATTAGGACACTGCCGAATCGTTTGGCCCGCTTGACGCGGGAAATGAGGGCTGCTAGCTTCCGCTTTACGCGCGCTTTAACTGTTAACGTGGAGGGCATTCGCCTGACGGTCGAATTCGACAGCAATGAAAAAATGCGCCAGCGCAACTCCGTATCTGTAGATCGCAGCCGGCGCGAATTTCTGATTCGCTTCTGCCAGGGAGCGTCGGCTGCGATGCTCCCCACAGGATTGCGAAATTTCGCCTTTCGATCGGGCGATTTGCGCTTCGATAATTCCGTAGCCAATGGCAGCGGCCTAAACGAAAGCGCGGCCGTCTATCATCTTCATCCGCACTATCGAACCGAGCGTCCGCTGGATGCGCTACTCCTTAAAACCAAAGCCGGCTCCGACGAATTTGTCACCGAGAAATATCACGATCAGATCGCGGCGATTCTCGCGGAATGGAGCGCCGCTCTGCGCTCGCCAGTCCCGGCGTTAGGAACTCTCGATAAAGCTTTCGCTAATGCCTTCTCAGGATTTTCGAAGCCTGATGATTCGAAACTCGTGCGCTCAGGCTCGGTCTTGGAAGTGCGTCAAATGCATTTCCGAGGAGCGGTCGCGCTAGGGAAAGACGAATTCCTGCGAGAGCTGCAATCATGGCTCTCCAATCTCTCGCAGATTTTCACCGCCGAATTTCAAGTCACAAAAATCCAGGCCTCATCATCTGCCTCCGCATCATCCGCGACGCCGTCAGGCCTGAGCACTCGAATTCGCTTTGAAATTGTCGGCACGGGGAAAGATTTTTATCGCGAGCAAAGGCTCGGCCAATGGGATATCGAATGGGAAGAAACGTCGGAGCAATTTCTGATTCGCAGTTGGAAGCCGGTGGACGAGACACGCAGCCGTTCCTCCGCGCGCATCTATGCCGACATCAGCGAAGAAGTTCTCGGCCGCAATCCATCGTATTCCGAACACCTTCTTCACGGCACCGACTATTGGCGCACCGTTCTCGACGGCGCCTGCGGCATCAATATCTACGGCCACAACGGTGTGTCGGTGGCCGACATCGACGATGACGGACTCGACGATCTCTACACCTGCCAGCCCGCCGGCCTTCCCAACCGCCTCTATCGCAATCGCGGAGACGGCACCTTTGAAGACATCACGGAAACTTCCGGAGTCGGCGTGCTCGACGAGACCGCGTGCGCGCTCTTTGCCGACTTCAACAATAGCGGCCGCCAGGACTTGATTGTTGTACGCGCCACCGGCCCGCTGTTGTTCGTGAACGAAGGCGGCGGCAAGTTTCGCCAAAAGCCCGACGCTTTCCAGTTCGCGAATCCTCCACAAGGTGCGTTCACGGGAGCTGCGGTCGCGGACTATGATCGCGATGGCTGGCTCGATATTTATTTTTGTCTCTATGTCTATTACCATGGCGCGGATCAATACAGATATCCGTTGCCCTACTACGCCGCGGAAAATGGCCCGCCCAACTTCATGATGCGCAATCAGCGCGATGGCACGTTCCGCGACGTGACGCAGGAATCCGGGCTGAATCAAAACAATACCCGCTACAGTTTTTGTTGCGGCTGGGGAGACCACAACGGCGACGGCTGGCCCGACCTATATGTAGTGAACGATTTCGGCCGCAAGAATCTGTATCGCAACAACGGCAACGGCACGTTTACCGACGTCGCCGCGCAAGCGGGCACGGAAGATGTTGGCGCGGGAATGAGCGTCTGCTGGTTCGACTACGAAAACGACGGCGCACAGGATCTCTACGTCGCCAACATGTGGACCGCGGCCGGCGAACGAGTCGCCGCGCAGGAAGTATTCAAGAAAGATTCACCGCCGGAAATTCGTACGCAATACGGCAAACATGCCATGGGCAATTCGCTGTTGAGAAATCGGCGACCCGAAAACGACGACGACAAATTCGAAGACACAACCGAAAAAGCCGGCGTTGGCATGGGCCGCTGGGCATGGTCGAGCGATGCTTTCGACTTCGATCACGACGGCTTCCCCGACCTCTACATCGCAAACGGAATGATTTCCGGCCCGTCGCGCCTGGGTTTGGATAACGAAGACCTGAACAGCTTTTTCTGGCGCCAGGTAGTCGCACGTTCGCCAGACGACAACAAGCCTTCACACGAATATGAACAGGGATGGAATGCAATCAACGAACTGATCCGCGCCGACGGCACGTGGAGCGGCTACGAGCGAAATGTCTTTTATGCGAACAATCGTGACGGAACGTTTTCGGATGTCTCAGGCGCAATCGGACTGGATTTTGTCGAAGATGGCAGAGCTTTCGCGCTGGCGGACTTTGATGGAGATGGCCGCCAGGAAATATTTCTCAAGAATCGCAACGCCCCGCAGTTGCGGATTTTGAAGAATGTAGCGGAGCAACTTCCACCGTCGATTGCTTTTCGCCTGCGCGGCGTCAAGAGCAATCGCGATGCCATCGGCGCATCGGTAACGGTCGAAACGTCGTCGGGTCGACAGACCCGCATGCTGCAAGCGGGATCGGGGTTTCTGTCGCAACACAGCAAGCGAATATTTTTCGGCTTGGGAGAATCCACCGGCACGCTGCGGGCTTCGATTCGCTGGCCCAGCGGACTGGTGCAGCACCTCGAAAATCTTGTCCCGAATCGCGTGATTTGGGTCGAAGAAGGCCAGGTACCGACGCGCATGGAGGCTTTCAAGAAGCCAGCCCCGCTAAGCGGAACAAGCCCCGGAAATGCTGCGCCCGCGCGGTCGCCACAGAACGATGTGCCAGGAGCAATCGAGACCTGGCTGCTCTCGCCCGTGGCAGCCCCAGATTTTTCTCTCCCAGATGCCAGCGGACGAATTTGGACGCTCGCCGAATCGCACAATAAGAACGTCCTCCTCTATTTTTGGTCGGGAAAGGCTCCCGAATCACAAGCGAAATTG
>Ga0209006_10001392_pt1 | contig 21946 bp, 6 predicted proteins | sample JacPin_JW_Ref_O2_FD_188567 | JGI IMG/M metagenome (GOLD analysis project Ga0209006, IMG submission 188567) | Forest soil microbial communities from Algoma, Ontario, Canada - Jack Pine, Ontario site 1_JW_Ref_O2 (SPAdes) (version 2) | ecosystem: Environmental > Terrestrial > Soil > Boreal... | reverse complement strand
CGGCCATCCGCTCGCGCCGCCAGCCACGGACCCGGCGACCGGCACCCCGCAAAACCTGCTGGTGGCGCTCTCCCTCGGCGGTTTCGCAATCGCCTGGATCAACAATGTCAACGACGTGTTCGTCCAGGCTTTCAGTGCGAATGGCACGGCCGGTACCGCCCTGCAGGTCGATCTGCCCGGCACTCAAGGCAACACCCCGATCCAGCTCACCGCGCTCGACAACGGCGGCTTCGCGCTGATCTACGAGCGCGTCGACGGCGCCAACGAGGACGTCTACACGGCCGTGTTCGACGCGAACGGCCATGCGGTCTCCGGCGAGGTGCTGGTCAACAACCCCAACCCGGCCGAGACCCTCGCCGTCGAGACCGGCGAGTTTGCGACGCCGCAGCCGCACCAGCTGGCGACGCTCGCCAACGGCGACTACGTGATTTCGTGGTCGGCCCAGGTCAGCGGCCAAATCACCGAGTTCGTGCGGGTGTTCAACGACCAAGGCCATCCGGTCACGCCCGAGATGCAGGTGAGCACGCCACCTGCCGGCGACACGGACGGCGGCTTCAACGGCGCCCCCGGAGGAAGCCTCGTCACCGCGCTCGCGAACGGCGACTTCGCGGTGGCGTGGGAGCGCACGCTGGGCGACGGCTCCTCCAACCTCATGACCAAGCTGTACCATGCCGGCGACAGCTACGCCGGCGAGCCGGAGGTGACCGTCAGCACGGGCGACACCGCCGGCGGCGTGACCGAGAGCGCCCAGCAGATCGTCGCGCTCAGCGGCGGCGGCTACGCGGTGATGTGGACGCAAATCGGCAACGGACAGGCCGACACCTTCGTCCAGGTCTACGACGCGAACGGCCACCTCGCCGATCCCAGCCTGGCGGACAGCAACGGCATCCAGGTCGATTCCGTGGTCGGCACGGGCGGCAACCTGTCGGACCAGATCCTCGCGCTCGCCGACGGCCGCTTCGCCGTGATGTGGCAGGGCGGCGCGGAGGGCGATGCTTTCGTGCGCGTCTTCAACGCCGACGGCACGCCGGTCAATGGCGGCACGCTGGTCAGCCAGGCCCCGGGCTCCGCGACGGTTCAGAATGGCGGCATCCAGATGGTCGAGTTCGCCGACGGCACCTTCGCGGCCGTCTACGACCAGACCGTCACCGCCGGCAGCGGCGCGACGCAGACGACCCAGAATACCCTGTTCGTCCAGCAGTTCGATGCCGATGGCAACCAAGTCGGCACCCCGCTCGAGCTGGTGGCGAGCCCGTTCCAAGGGACCAGCCTGCCCGAGCTCTCCAGCTTCGACGATTTCCGACTCGCGCTGACCAGCGAGGGCCTGCTGGTCACCGGCGGCACCACCAATGACGACGTCAACGGCAACAGCAGTTTTGCCGTCAGCCTCGGCATGGTCGAGACCGCGGTCGGCGTCGAGAACCAGCCGATCGCGCTGTTCAAAGCGTCGATCCCGCCGGACACGTTCGAGACGCTCACGGTGACGATCACCGGCGTGCCGGCCGGCGGAAGCTTCGAGATCAACGGCGCCACGGTCGGCGCCGCCGGCGCGGCCGGCACCTGGGTCATCGGCCCGGCGCAGACGGGCCTGCTCGCGACCTCGCCGCTGCAGTTCGTGTCGTCGACCGCCGGCACCTTCACGCTGCAGGTCGATGCGCAATCGACCGATACGGCGACGACCGGGACGAGCACGAAGGACACGTTCGGAACCTTCTCGGTCACGATCGCGGACGCAAACGACGTGACGCTGAGCAACCCGTCGTCGTTCAGTCTGGTGTCGGGCGGTGGCGCGCAGGCGCTTGGGATCGCGGCGCCGGTCGATGCCGACAACGGCAACGACCTCACCATCACGGTCACGGCCGTGCCGCTCTACGGCACCGTGCAGTACACCGACGTGTCGGGCACGCACCTCGTCACCGACGGCACCGTGCTGACCAGCGCGGAGCTCGCCGCCCTCACCTACACGCCGCCGGCCAGCGGCAGCTTCACCGGCGACAACGTCGTCTACAGCGTGCAGGATGGTCCCGACTCGGTCCTCGGCTCGATCGCGATCACCGTGAGCCCCGCCGGTGGCGGACTCTATTTCTCGGCCGACGGCAGCAGCAGCGCGCTCAATCCCGACCTGTTCACGCTCGCGGCCGGCAGCGACACCCCGACATCGATCCCGGTCAATCCGCCGAACGGCAGCTCGGCGGGCGAGAACGGCGGCTTCATCCAGTTCGCCAACGGGCTCTATTTCTTCGCCGATACGAGCACGACCCTCGACGGCCTGTTCCGCCTCGGCGCCGACAATGTCGCGCATGCGGTCACCGACGCGAGCGGGCATCAAATCAGCAACCCCGGCCAGATCAACGCCGAATTTACGATCTTTGACGGCAGTCTCTATTTCATCGCCGAGGGCAGCGTGGGAACCGATCTGTTCAAGATCGATCCCACCGGCGCCGTGACCGAGATCAACGTCAATCCCGGCGGCAACGCGTTCGACCAGTTCAACAGCTTCGGGCTGACCGAGTTCGACGGCAAGCTCTTCTTCGACGCCTACAGCTCGACATCGACCAACTCCGACAAGACCGCCCTGTTCGAGATCGATCCGAACAGCAACGTTGCTACGGAGGTCAAGGACAGCGGCCACTCGCTGGACAATGCCGGCGAGGACGGCGGCTTCTTCACCTTCAACGGCGGCCTGTTCTTCAACGCCTTCGATCCGACCTTCGGCGATTCCCTGTTCGTGCTCGACGCCAATGGCCAGCCCACGCTGGTGATGTCCGGCGGCTCCCCGATCCCGCACGTGACCGGGGAGACGACGTATTTCCAGACGCTCGGCGCGAACCTCTACGTCACCGAACAGACTTCAGGCTCCAACGACGGCCTCTTCCAGGTGACACCGGGCGGCACCTTCACCGAGATCAAATACAACGGCACCGACAGCCTCGACTTCAGCACTGCGGTCGGGGACGGCGGTCTCGGCGGCATCGCCAACTTCAACGGCAATCTCTATTTCTCGGCCGAGACGCCGACGACCGATGCCGCGATATTCGCCGACGGCGGCTTTGCCCCCAATCCGGTGCTGTTCGAGCTCAATAGCAGCGGCATCGCGACCCCGGTCACCGATGCGGGTCATGACATCCTGTTCGCCGGCGAGGATGGCGGCTTCGCCGCCTTCGACGGCAGTCTCTATTTCTTCGGCGACGACCACTCGGGCGCCGCCGCGCTCTTCCAGATCAACGGCGGCGGCACCGTCAGCGAGGTGTCCGATCCCACCGACGCAGGGCCCTCCTTCGGCCTGCCGCTGTCGAACGCCAACTTCACCCAGTTCGACGGCAGCCTCTATTTCGAGGCCGAGACCGGAAAGGGCTTCGAGCTGGTGCAGATCGATTCCACCGGCACCGCCCACGTCATCGACATCAACCCGACGGTCGGTCCGCCCACCGGCAGCAGCTTCCCGGGCGAGGACGGCGGCTTCGGCGTCTACACGCCGATCGCGACCGTGTTCGGCACCGACGGCAACGACACGCTCAGCGGCGGCGCCAACACCGTCTTCATCGGCGGCAAGGGCAACGACACGATCACGGGTGCGGGGACGAACGACACCGCGGTGATCGACGCCAACTTGAGCGCCGCCACCGTCAGCATCAGCGGCAGCAGCGTCACGGTGCAGACCGCGAACGGCACCGACACGCTCACCGGCATCGACCGCATCCAGTTCGCCGACAAGGGCCTGCTGATCGTCGATCCGCACGGCGACTTCGGCTACAGCTCGGTGCAGGCGGCGGTGAACGCCGCGACCGAGGGCGACACCATCTGGGTGATGCCCGGCACCTATACGGAAACCTTCACGCCGACTCAATTCTCGTCGACGCCGGGTGGCCTGTTCATCAACACGCCGAACCTGACCCTGCAGGGCGTCACAGCCGACGGCACGCCGATCACCACGGCGAGCGACGTCAACGGCGCGATGCCGACCATCATCTCCGGCGCGCAGACTGATTTCGGCTCGAACTTCTTCGTCGGACCGAACGGCGACAACACTGTCATCGAGGGCCTGCATCTGCAGGCCGGGCCCCAGACCGACAACAAGCTGCTCGAAATCTGGGCGACCAACGTCACGGTCCAGAACGACTACCTCGATGTCGATGTCGGCGGCACGCCGGCCGGCTACTCGGGTGCCATTGCGATGTATTTCAATGGCAATGGCCCCGATTTCACGCGCGAGATCGGCAGCTTCACGGTCGACAACAACATCCTCAACGAAGGCATCGACATCTCCAACGGCGTCGGGCTGCCCGGCTCGGTCAACCCGAACGAGATCATCTCGGACAACACGTTCGAGGGCACCTTCACGCTGTCGACCGGCCTCGGCCGCTACGACACCATCGTGCTCAACGGCCAGGTTCCCGGAATCGGCTGGCTGCTCGCGTCGAATGATGTCCCGACCATCACGGGCAACCACTTCGGCGACAACACCACGCCGTTCCTGATGCGTGGCAGCGACATCAGCGCGGCGAACTTGCCCACGCTCGGCGAGGTCCAGACCTTCCTCGCCACCAACGGCAACGCCGACACGACCTATGCGTATGTGGAGAACGGGGTCACGCACGACCTCGAGCTCGCCGCTCGCAATCTCGGCTCCGGTCCGTTCTTCAGCTTCGCGGTCACCAACACGATCGACACGCTGGAGCTCGCGCTCGAAAGCCCCGGCAGCAACAACGTGTTCTCCGGCCAGGAAACCTACCTGCAGCCGGGCGACACGGTCTTCATCCAGAGCGGGCCGAACGCCCTCTCCTCGGCGATCGACGTCAATAATCTGTCGATCGAGCCGGATGCCGATTCGGCGAACCTGACGTTGACGATGGCGACGACGCTTGCGGACGGCGAAGCGACGCCGCAGGCGGTGACGCAGCTCACCCTGCTCGACTACGCGGCGGGACACGGCGCCAACGTCACGGTGATCGGCAACAACCTCGGCGACACCGTCACCACCAACGACGGCAGCGACACGCTCACCGGCGGGACCGGGATCGACACCGCCGTCTACACCCAGGCGCTCACAACTTCCGACTTCACCTACTCGGCGGGCGCCTGGCACGTCGCCAAGGCGGGCGGCGCCTCCGACGCCATCACGGGCTTCGAGAAGGTCACCGACAACGCCAGCCACGAGTTCCTGCTGGTCGGCGGCGGCAGCCAGTACACCACCATCCAGGAAGCCGTGAACGCGGCGCCGGACGGCGCCACCATCCTGGTCGCGCCCGGCACCTACACCGAGGACGTCGTCGTCAACGGCAAGGCGCTGAGCTTCGAAGGCTTCGGCGGCGCCGACGGCGCCGGCGGCGCGGTGCTCGACGGCTCGATCAGCCAGACCGGCACCCTCGACCACAACATGACGATCGAGGGCTTCACGATCAACGCGGCCGGGTCGCAGGACGGCGTTTCGGTGACGCCGACACTGAGCGGCCCCGAGACCCTCACGCTCAACAACGACTCGATCACCGGTGCGAGCGAGACCGGCTTCGCGGTCAACGGCGGCGGCACCAACCTCACGGTCGATACGACCAACTCGAGCTTCTCGGGCAACGGCATCGCCAAGACGTTCGGCGGCTCCGGCGACATCGACTACTTCGAGTTCCTCGGCAACGCCGCGTTCACCAACGTCCAGGTGACCGGCGTCGCCCAGGGCACGCCGCTCGCGAATGCGGGCGACAACGGCATCCAGATCGCCGGCTTCGACGAGGCCACCAAGGACGTCACCAATCCGCTCGGCAATGTGTCGTTCGACAACGTCGACGTCACTGGCACCTATGCGAAGAACCTCGTCTACATCCAGGGCTACGACAGCGCGAGCGGCCTTACCTTCCCGGGATCCGGCCTCACGCTCGGCAACGCGACGACGCAGACCGGCTGGACCGCGATGTTCGTCGATCTCTCGCCGCAGGGCGGCACCTACACGCCAAGCGCGACGCCGAGCGCGCTCGATCTCGCCAATGTCGACCTCGCCGGCTGGAGCTTCGTGCCCGGCGACGCGGTGTTCGCCGAGCTCAACGCCCTGGGCGCGCAGACCGTGATCGTCGGCACCGCCGGGGTCAGCAACGTCATCACCGGCACGTCCGGCAACGACGCGATCATCTACAACCAGGCCGAGGGTGGCACCGAGACCGTCAACGGCGGCCCCGGCACCGACACCGAGATCATCAACGGCACCAATGCGGTCGAGACCTTCAACATCAATCCGATCGCCGGATCGCCGACCGAGCTCGGCATCGACATCGCGGCGGGGGCCAACAACGCGGTCACCGCCACGACCGGAAACTCCGCGGTCACCACCACCAACGTCGAGGAGATCGTCCTCAACCTCGGCAACGGCGGCGACACGGTCCTCATCAATGGCGACCTGCACGGCACCGGCGTCGCCACCTCAACGGTGACGATCAACGGCGGCACCGGCAACGACACGGTCAACGCCAGCGGCATGACCGACAACACCAGCGGCGCTCCGGTCGACGTCGTGTTCAACGGCGGCGGCGGCGACGACAGCTTCACCGCACCCGGCGCGCTGACGACGGGCAGCTTCACATACGACGCCGTCCACAACGATTGGGTGGTCACCACCGCAAGCCAAGGAAAGGACACGCTGCACGACGTCTCCAGCGTCACCGACGGCAACGGCGATCACTTCCTGCTGGTGAGCCCTGGCAGCCAGTATACGACCATCCAGGACGCGGTCGACGCCGCGCAGGCGGGCGACACCATCCTGATCGCGCCCGGGACCTACACCGAGACCTCGCAATACGTGCCCGGCAATTTCCAGGGCCTCTACATCAACACCGCGGACCTGACGCTGCAGGGCTACAGCTCCCACGACGGCACCGCCATCACGACGGCGGCCGCCGCCGAGCTGTACGGTCCGACCGTCATCGCGGGCGCGCAGAACGATTTCGGCGCCAATGACTGGATCGACCAGGGCGGTTCCGGCACCACCATCGAGGGCCTGCACCTCCAGGCCGGCGCCGAGACCGACAACAAGCTGATCGAGATCACCACCGACAACGTCACCATCAAGAACGATTTCATCGACACGTTCTACCAGGGCACCGACACCGGCGCGGCCGCGATCTATCTCGACAACCAGGGCACGGCGATCGACAGCTACCTGATCGACCACAACATCCTCACCGAGGGCGTCTATGTCGCGAGCGGTGTCGGCACGGCCGGCACCATCAGCCCCACCCAGATCATCTCCAACAACGAGTTCACCGGGACCATCGACGACACCCGGTTCGACATGGTGGCTGTGCAGGGTCTGATTCCCGGTATCGGCTGGCAACTTGCGTCAGCGCAGACGCCGACGATCACCGGCAACACGCTCGACGACAACTCTGCACCGTTCATCTTCCGTTACACCGAGCAGAATCCGGCGCTGTTCCCGAGCGCGAGCGACGTCGCGACCATCGTGGCGGCCAATACGACGGCGAACACGACCTACGCCTACGTGCTCAATCCGGACGGCTCGCTGCATCTCGTGGATCGTGACATCAGCGGGTTCCCGCATTACAACGCGCTCTATGTAGCCAACAGCATCAACACGCTAGATGAGGGTCTCACGGCGCCATACGGCGTGTTCGGCGCGCCGCGCGACACGATGGACTCGGGCGACACCGTCATCGTGCAGGGGACATCGACCTCGGTCGAGGAGATCATCGTCAGCGGTCTCACGGTCGATCCGACCGTCAACTCGAACGGGATGACGTTCGACCTCGGCAGCGGCACCGCGACCAGTCTCGCGCTCGGCGACTATTCGGCCGGCCACGGGGCAAGCGTCACGGTCGATGCCAACAGCCTCGGCGATACCATCACGACCAACGACGGCAGCGATACGCTCACCGGTGGGACCGGGGTTGACACGGCCGCCTACACGCAGGCACTGACAGCCTCCGATTTCACCTTCTCGTCCGGCGCCTGGCACGTTGCCAAGGCGGGTGGCGCCTCCGACACCATCACGGGATTCGAGAAGGTTTCCGACAACTCCAGCCACAATTTCCTGCTGGTCGGCGGCGGGAGCCAGTACACCACCATCCAGGCGGCGGTCGCCGCCGCCCAGAACGGCGACACCATCTTGATCGCCCCGGGCAGCTACACCGGGAACGTCGCGATCAACAGCATGGGCCTCACGCTCGAGGGCGTTGGCGGCGTGACGCTGCACGGCGACATCACCGAGACCGGCACGCTCAACGGCACCCTGACGATCGCCGGCATCGCAATCGACGCCACCGGCCTGCAGGACGGCGTGCTCGTCAGCGCGAGCTCCTTGGCCTTTGCCGGCGCGGTGGTCCTCGACAACGTGTCGATCGCCAATGCCGAGCAGAACGGCTTTGCCTATATCGAGCAGGGTAACGGATCGTCGCCGACCCACACCGACACGATCGGCTCGGTCTCGATCCTGAACTCCTCGTTCTCAGACAACGCCACGCTGAACAGCGGCGCGAACGGACGCGGCGACATCCTGCTGTTCGGCTACAACGGCAATCTCACCGTCGACAATGTGAACATCAGCGATCCGGGCGCCGATGCGCAAAAGGCGATCCAGATGCGCGGCGTCCAGGATGCCGGCGACGTCGCCGGCGTCGGACCGTATCACGCGGCCGGCGACGTCTCGCTCACCGATCTCACGGTGACCGGGAGCTATTCCCAGGACCTGCTGGCGTTCTACAACATCGCGCACTTCAGCGCCTTCACGGCGAGCGGCGTGAGCCTCGACGCCTCGGCGCCGTGGGGATTGATGAATTTCGACGGAGTCGGCGGCACCGTCGATTTGTCGAGCGGCTACACGACCCTGACGAACCTCTCGCCCGGCGCGCCGATCGGGTCGCTCCAGGGCCTCGCCTCGACCGACCACCTCATCGGCACCTTCGGCGACGATGTCCTGGTCAGCCGCGGCGGTGACGACACGCTCGCTGGCGGGCCCGGCAACGACATCTATTACGTTCAACCGGGCGACACCGTCATCGAGCAGCCCAACCAGGGCATCGACGAGATCCGCACCACCACCACCTACACGTTGCCGGCCAACGTCGAGAACCTGACCTTGCTCGACACGACGCCCGGCCCGTCGAACACGCAGACGTTCGAGAACATGGCAGTCGGCCCGATCACCAACGGCGAGAACGGCTGGGAAGTGCTGGGGGGCGGCCGCGATCAGAGCATCGTCGATCTCGGCGGCACGCACGGCCACGTGTTCAAGATGTCGAGCGACCCGAGCGTGGCCGACTTCGCCGGCCCGTATTCGCCGGCGCTCAGCGTCGCGGCGGGCGAGCCCGACACCGGCGCGGCATACAACAGCCAGCTAATCGACTTCCAGTTCAAGACGGTCAGCGACACGCCGGACGGCTCCCGCCTCGAGGTCGATTTCGGCAACGCCGCCGGCACCGATCGCAACAACTTCCTGGTGATCGAGTCGTTCCCCTCGACCGGAATCCGCATCGCGGTCAGCGAGCCGGACCAGAGCGGCAACTTCGACGGCAACAGCGTGACCGGGGCGGCCCCCACCGACTGGGTGCAGCTCGCCTCCGGCGTCGACCCGACCCAGTGGCACGACCTGCAGATGCGGCTCACCTACAATGACGGGCCCAACAACGACGTCATCCAGGTCTATCTCGACGGCCAGCTCATCGGCACCACGACGACGTTCGAGAACTACCACGACGCGCTCGGCGGCACTCACATCGACAACGCGACGGCGTACGAGACCGACCGCGTCTTCTTCCGGCCGAGCGCCGACGGCGCGCCACAGGACGGCGCCGGCGGCGCAGTCGACCAGGGCTTCTATTTCGACAACCTGACCACTTCCGTCTACAACGACATCAACGGGACCGGGAACAGCCTCGACAACGTCATCACCGGCAACAACGGCGACAACATCCTGACCGGCGGCGGCGGCAACGACACGATCAACGCGGGCGCCGGCGACGATACCATCATCTACAACGTCGCCGACGGCGGCCGCGAGACCGTCGACGGTGGTGCCGGTGTCGACCTCCAGGTCGTCAACAACAACACGGCCAACGCCGAGACCTTCAACATCAACCCGATCGACGCGACCCATCTCGGGATCAACATCGTGGCGGGAGCCAACGAGATCGTCCCGGCGGCCGCCGGGACCTACACGATCTCCGACACCAACGTCGAGGCCCTCGCCCTCCATCTCGGCAGTGGCGGCGATACGGTCATTCTCTCCGGCGACATCGCCAGTACCGGCCTCACGAACCCGACGCTGACCATCGATGGCACCGCCGGTGGCGCCGTGACGGTGGACGGCTCGGCGATGACGGGCACGGTCCCGAATCTGCTCATCGACCTGACCAACGCGAACTTCACCTCGGCCGACCACATCACCGGCGGGTCGGGCAACAACACGATCCAGGTCGTCGATGCGACGGACTTCACCGTCGCGGATGCGGCGTTCAGTCATGTCAGCGGCATCGAGACGCTCGAGATCGGCGGCTCGGGCACCGACAGTGTGACGCTCGGCGCGAACGCCAGCGCGAACGTGGGCGGCGCCGGCCACCTCTTCACCCTCGATGCCTCGGCCGGCATCGGCGATCTGACTCTCGACGCTTCGGGCATGACCGCCGATCTCAAGGTCCTGGCCGGTGGCGGCGCCGACACGCTGACCGGGGGGACCGGCAACGACACCTTCCTGGCCGGCATCGGCAACGACATCTTCACCGGCGGCGGCGGCAACAACACCTACGTGTTCAACTCGCTCCACATCGGCAACGATCAGATCACCGATTTCAACAACACGACCCAGAGCGACAAGATTCAGGTGTCAGCGGTGGGCTTCGGCGGCGGGCTCACGGCGGGCACGGATGCGACCGGGGTGTTCGAGACGTCGGGCGACGCCAACTTCCAGAACTCGGCCAACCGCTTCCACTTCGACACGGGGAACAACGGCCTCTACTACAGTGCCGACGGCACGACCGGCCACGAGGTGCTGCTCGCCACCGTCACCAACGCGACGATCCACGCCAACGACATCCACGTCGGCGCCTGACGCAATCGTCGATCGCGCCACGCGGGCGCGGTCGACGCGCCCGTTTCCAGGTAGTATTGAGGTGTTGCGCCGATCGCCGCCGCCGGCCGTCGGCGCCGGAGATTGCTCGTGGCCGCGCCCAAGATCATGATCGCGACACCCGCCTATGGCGAGGTGTTCTACACGCCTTACGTCAGCAGCATGCTGAGCCTCACGCGCGCGCTGCAGAAGCGCGGGATCGACTTCGCCTTCAACGCCATCTCCTATTCGGAGATCGCCGAGAGCCGCAACTTCCTGCTCACCCACTGGTACGACAAGACGGACGCCTCGCACCTGCTGTTCGTCGATGCCGACATGGGCTTTCCGGCGGCGCTGATCACCGAGATGATCGATTTCGACAAGCCGCTGGTCGGCGCCGTCTATCCCAAGCGGGCGCTCGACGTGAAGAAGGTGGCGCAGCTCGCCGCCGAGGACAAGGAGCCGGCGCGCGCCATAACGAGGGCGCAGGATTTCGTGCTCCGCCCGCTGCGCGGCGCCCGCGGCGCGACTGGCCGACCGGGATTCATCCAGGTCGAGGCCTGCGGCTCCGGCATCCTCCTCATTGCGCGCGGCTGCATCGACGCCATGCACAAGGCGATGCCGCGCCTCGCCGATACCAAGGCGAAGACCACCTCCCCGCTCGCCAAGAACCTCGACCGGCTGATCCGCGCATTCGACGTGCTCTACGTCAACGGCATGCGCCTGTCGGAGGATTTCTCGTTCTGCCATCGCTGGCGGCACGGCTGCAAGGGCGAGGTGTGGGCCAATATCGCGCACGAGATCGTGCATATCGGCCTGCAGCGCTTTGGCGGTACCTATCTGGAAAAGATCTCGGGCTCCGGGCAGGTCGTCGTGCGGCGGGGCGAGAGCACGGTGGTCACCGGCCGCCTGACGCCGCGCGCGCCGGTCAAGCACTGACCGACAGCGAATTAAGTCGGCCGGCGTGACGCGTCGATCGGCCATGATCGGCGCACCGGTGAACAGTGGGGATAGATCGAATCCCGCTTGCATTCCCGGCGCGGACAGCGCATGGCAGTAAGTGCAGAGTGACCTTGGCGCGTCCGGAGCCCCACCGCTTCGCGCGCGTTTTGCTTTTAAGGCGACGCAGGATGGGTTGAGCCCTCGGGTCTTCATAAGAAGCCGGGAATGCGCCCGCCCGGAACAGCAGCGGTCGTCCTGTTAATGGCCCTGCGCTTCCTGTTTCCGATCCTGTTCTTCCTGTTTTTCGGTCCTGTTATTCGCTTGTTCGGCGCTCGCGCCTTTTCCTTAGCTATTTCAACGACTTTTGCTGTATTCGGCGCCCATCGGCGCCCTGTAAATCGCCTGTATTTTTTTCAACGGGCCTTTCACGACGGAAGACGCTTTAGGCAACCAATCGCGCACAACGTCGCTGCCGGTCTTCCGCGGTCGTGACCGGAGGTGGCATTCTCCCAGATTTCCGACTGTTTCCATTGTTCTTCGCATTGTTTTTTCATTGATCGCCATTGTTCCCGCGCAGGCGGATTTTCTCACGCCCGCGCAAGGCCTTGCATTGTATTTGGGTCGCATTTCCCATTGCAGATCGATTGTATTTTTATTTTGGCTGCAGCCCCTGTCCCGACAGTGCACCCGACGTGTCCGAGTGGCTGCGGTAGAGCCGCGAGCTGTAGCCCAAAAAAGTCGAGTGATTTCGGTGATTCATCCCAGCGGCTGTCCCGACCGGGAGGGACGCTCTACAGCAGCACGGGCCGGGTGCTCAATCCGGACGCGCCGACCTGCGCGCCGTCGGCGGCCGGCGCGATCACGCCATCCTTGCCGTCCATGGTCCGCTCGACATAAGGCGCCGCGAACAGCCGGACCCCCTGCCCGTCGATCGCGAACAGCGGCGCGAGGTGCTTCTCGTCGCTATCGCCAACGACATCGGCACGGCGGTTGTCGAGGATCAACCAGCGCGCGTCCTGCCGCACCGCGAGGATCGCATGGTCCTCGCCGAGCGCGTTGTCGTGCGCGAGCACGATGCGCAGGTCGCCGGCCGCGACGCCGGCTTCGCGCAGCGCCACATACTTGGCGATCGCATAGTCCTCGCAGTCGCCGCGCAGCGTCGTGAAGGTCGCGAGCGGCGACGACCACAGATCCTCGATCCCGTGCTGCTGCATGTCGGTCATGTAGACGACCGCGTCATTGACGGCGCGGTTGACCGCGTCGAGCCGGGCGCGCCCGTCGAGCGTGCGCGCCGCGTCGATCACGGCGATGAAGCGCCTTGCGGCCGGCGAGCAAGCCTCGCTTGTGGCGCGGCATTGCGCCATCGCGTCGACGTCCTTGGCGATGTCGATCGAGACGCCGCGCCACTTCTGCCACAGCGCGCCTTCCGGCGCCCGGAAGGTGAACAGGCCGAACGGCTCGCCGCTCGCCGCAGGCGCGATCGGGCGCGCCGCGTCGCTCAGCGTATCGGTGCGCGACGCGAGCTGCACGCCGCCCGAGCCGAGGCCGTCGAGCTTGGCGAGGACTCTGTTGATGGTGAAGAAGCGGGCCGGAGCGACGACCGCCGGCAGTACCGGCTCGCGCAGCTGCGGCAGCTCGATGCGCGGCAGCGCGCCGAAACCGGTGAGATCGACCGAATGCGGCTTGCGGGTCTTGGCCAGCGCAGCGCCGCTCGCCGCGGCGAGCAGGCCGATCGAGAGGGCGGCCGCGAGGATGTACGGCGCGGCGCGGCGGATGATTGCCGTCGTCTCGACGTGGACAGATACTTGGGCGTGCAGGGTATTTCGCATCGACATGCCTCAGAAAAACTGGAGCATGCGAGGAATACATGGGATTACTTGCAATCCGGTGCGATGAAACCATCGGATTTACTTAGAAGTGTCGAGCATCTCGTAGTATTTCGCTAACCAATCTCGCCCCGCGCGAAAATCTTCGTGAGATTTCAGCAGGTTCGACGTGTCGGCCGCGGGCGCGCCGTGACGTGGTGCCGCCACGCGCGGGCGCGCGCTGCGCATTGGTCCGGATGGTGACAGTGCGGGAAAAAAGCCGTGCGCCTTCGCGTGGCGCCTAAAGCGTGCGGCGCCTCAAGCGGCTTCGCGTGGTCATCACGTCTGGCTTATGGCTCGAGCATGATCTTTTCCGAAAGCCGCTATCCGCCCCGATCAAGTCCGGGGCAGGCCTCGGACCAGGTCCGGGACAGGCTATTTCGGGATCCTGCGCTATCGCTCGCGCAGCGCTTCCTCGCGCAGGAGCCGGGCCGGCTTGATCAGATAGTCGAGCACGGTCTTGTGCCCGGTCAGCACCTCGACGGTCGCCACCATGCCGGGGATGATCGGCAGCGGATGGTCGGCGGTACCGAGATGGTTGATCGCGGTGCGCACCGTGATGCGATAGAAGGTCTCGCTCTTCTCGTTGTTCGGACCATTCGGCTCGGCGATGGTATCGGCGCTGATCCGCTCGACCTTGCCCTTGAGCGAGCCGAACACGTTGGAATCGTAGGCCGAGATCTTCACCACCGCGTCCTGGCCCGGACTGATGAAGGCGATGTCCTGCGGCCGGATGCGGCCCTCGACCAGGAGCGTGTCCTCGAGCGGCACGATCTCCATCAGGCTCGCGCCCGGCTGCACCACGGCGCCGATGGTCGTGACGTTGATCTTGTTGACGATGCCGTAGACGGGCGATTTCAAGTCGGCGCGCCGCACGCGGTCGCGCGCCGACTTGATGTTCTCCTCCAGCACCGCGAGGTCGCCGCGCGATTTCGCCAGATCCTCGTCGGCCTGGGCGCGGAACGATGCGGTCGCGTTCGCCTTGCGCGCCTTGACCTCGGCCAATTGCCCTTTCATGTCGGTCGCCTGACGGGCGAGGCGCAGCCACTCGATTTCGGGCACCACCTTCTGGTCGTAGAGCTTGCGGGTGAGATCGACCTCGCGCGTGAGCAGGGCCAGCGTCTCGGTGAGCCGGGTGTCCTGCTGGCTGAGAACATTGATGTCGTCGCCGACCTTGTGCGCGCGCGTCTGAAAGACGCTGAGCTCGGTCTGCACGCTCGCCGGCGCCCGATCCTGCAGGTCGGACGGAAAGTTCGGCGTCGACAGGCCTTGCGACTCCGCCTCGAGACGGGCGACGCGTGCCGCCATGGCGTCGCGCCGCTCGCGCACCTCGCCGAGCTCGGAGGCGAACTTGGTGTCCTCGATGCGGGCGAGCACCTGGTCCTGCTTGACGATGTCGCCTTCATGCACGTCGAGCGAGCCGACGATGCCGCCTTCGAGCGACTGCACGACCTGGATCTGGCGCGACGGCACGACGCGGCCGGCGCCGCGCTTGACCTCGTCGAGCACGGCGAAATTCGCCCACACGAGCGCGGCGGCGAGCAGCGCCAGCGTGGCGAACAGCAGCATGCGCGCGGTGCGCGGCGTGCGCAGCTCGACGGCGGCGCGGACATCGTTGGCGAAGGCGAAGTCGGTCGAGTGCATGGTGTTGCTCACGCGGCCGGCGGTTCGGGCGCGCGGCGCGGGCCGCCCTGCAGCAGCGCGAGCACCTTGTCGCGCGGCCCGTCGGCCACGAGCTTGCCCTTCTCGAACAGCAGCAGGCGGTCGACGAAGGTGAGCAGCGACAGCCGGTGCGTCGAGATGATCACGGTGAGATTCTGCTGGGCGAGCGCCTTGAGCCGTTCGAGGAAATCCGCCTCGCTGCGCACGTCGAAATGCGCGGTCGGCTCGTCGAGGAAAACCACCTTCGGCTTGCGGATGAGCACGCGGGCGAGCCCGATCGCCTGCTTCTGCCCGCCCGACAGGCTCGAGCCGCCCTCGGCGATCGGCATCTCGTAGCCGAGCGGATGGCCGGCGATGAACGCTTCGACGCCGGACAGCCGTGCCGCCGCCACGACTTCCTCGTCGCTCGCGGCCGGCCGGCCGAACGTGATGTTGTCGCGCAGCTTGCCGTAGAAGAGATCAGTGTCCTGCAGCACGAAGCCGATGCCGGTGCGAAGATCCGCGGGGTCGTATTGGCGCAGGTCGATGCCGTCGACCAGCACCCGCCCCTCGTCCGGATCGTAGAAGCCGACCATCAAGCGCCCGACCGTGGTCTTGCCCGAGCCGACCCGGCCGATGATGCCGACCCGCTCGCCGCCCGCGATCTTGAACGACACGCCCTCCAGCGCGTTCTCGGCGCCCTTGGGATATTTGAACGTCACGTTGTCGAAGCTGATCGCGCCCTGCTCGATGCGGCGCGCCACATAGGCGCGATTCGCCGGGCGCTCGCGTTCGAGCCCCATGATCCGGTCGATCGCCTTGAGCGAGACCACGGTCTGCGCCGCGCGCGTGATCACGGTGGCGATGCCGGAGATCGGCGAGAGCACGCGCCCCGCCAGCATGCTCGAGGCGACGAGCGCGCCGACCGTGATGGTGCCATCGATGACGAGGAAGACGCCGACCACGACCATCAGCAGGTAGTTGATCTGCTGCGCCGAACTCGCGGCGGTGAGCGCCATCGAGGCCCAGAAATGCACGTCCTCGCTCGAGCGCGCGGTGGCGGCGATCGAGCGTTCCCAGGCGGTCTGCATGCGCGGCTCGGCGCCGATTGCGCGCACCGTCTCCATGCCCGCCAGCGCCTCGACCAGCACGCCGTGGCGCGCCGCCGATTCGGCCTGCAGCCGGCGCGTCGCGCGATTGAGCGGACGCTGGATCACGAGCCCGATGATGATCATCACGGGCAGGATCGACAGCGGGATCCAGGCGAGCGGGCCGGCGATCATGAACAGCACGGCGATGAAGATGAGCGCGAACAGGAGGTCGGTCGCCGATACCACCGTGCCGGAGGTGAAGAACTCGCGCACCGAGTCGAAGTCGCGCATCTGGTTGGCGAGGATGCCGACCGAGGCCGGGCGCTGCGCCAGCTTCACGGCCTGCACGTGCTCGAAGATGTTGGCGGCGAGCACGACGTCGATCTTCTTGCCGGTCATGTCGATGATGCGGCTGCGCACGGTGCGCAGCACGAAGTCGAACATGATCGCGATGGTGAGGCCGATCGCGAGCGCGGCGAGCGAGGAGATCGCGCCGTTCGGCACCACGCGGTCGTACACGTTCATGACGAACAGCGGCGAGGCGAGCGCCAGCGTGTTGATGATGAAGGCGGCGAGCGCGACATGGCCGTAGTTCGACCAGAAGCGCCGCACCACCGACCAGAACCAGTGATCGCGCGGCAGATCCCCGGCCGCGACCACGCGCGGGTCGGCGGCGGCGAGCGGCCGCACCAGGAAGGCGTAGCCGAGATAGTCGGCGGCGTCGGTGCCGAGCAGCCGCGGCGCCGCGGCCGGGCCATCCGAGGGATCGACCACCTTGGCCTGGCGCGGATCGACGGCGCGCTCGACCAGCACGCGCGTGCTGCCGTCGCGCATCACGAGGACCGCGGGCAGCACCAGTGCCGGGATCTCGGCGAGCGAACGCTTGACCGCCTCGACCTCGAGCCCGGCGCGGCGCGCTGCCCGGTCGAACAGGGCGACCGACAGGCGGCCGTCGAGGATCGGCAGCCCGGCGATGAGCGCATCGCGGCTGAGCGCCCGGCCGTGATGGGCGGCGAGGAAGATCAGGGCGTCGGACAAGGGATCGCCGGGGACCCGCGATGGCGCCGGCGCTTCCTGGAGGGCCGGGCGATCCATGATGATTGGCTGAACTGACAAGATGATTGACCCTCTGCGACCCCTGGTGCCCCGTGACCGGCGTGCGGACGATTACCGCCGTCAAATTGCGGCAATTCTTAAGGTCTTACGGCAGGAGTCTTGCGGAACCCTGAAAGAGGACCCCATCAAGCCAGCGTGCGCCGCGCCCTGTCAAATGCTCGGTCGTGTTAACGGTACCGGCGGTCGTCTGCGCGCCGCAGCGCGGGCCGGCCGAAGCAAGCGCCAAAGCAGCCGATTGCCAGGATCAGCGTCAGTGCGCGCCGCTGGCCGTCAGCGGCACGGACATCATTCCGGCCGCCCAATCCATTCCGATCGAGGGCACCATGGGCGCTGCCTGGGGCTCGCCCGGCCAGTGCGGGCCGGCGCCCAGCGCCGTGCTCGGCCAGCGCCGCTCGATGGCATCGTTCGCGGTTTCGCCGGCATACTGCATGTGTCCGGGAACGAAGGGGGCCGCCGGCACCGTCACGGGATTGAGCGGCTCCGGTCCCGATCGCGGCAGGTGGATCAAGATCGGCGGCAGCTTGGTCGGGAAGACGCCGAGCGGGATCGTCTCGAGCGGGGCGGCATCCGCCGGGACCGGCGCCTTGAGGTAGGAGAGAAGCTGGCCCATGGCGGCGAGGAGCTGATAGTCGGCGAAGACCGCGACGGCGCGGGTCGATTCGAGCGACACCAGCGCGACGTAGAGCTGGTTCTCGGAATTGAGCAGGTCGATCAGCGAGCGCTGCCCGAGCTCGTATTCCTTGGTGTAGGCGACGATTGCCTTGCGGTCATAGTCGACCTGGCGGACGAGCGCCTCCACGCGACTGGACGTTATGGTGCGTGCGCCCCACGCCTTGTCGAGCGACTCGAGCGCGCCACGCTGCAGACGCGCATGCGCCATCGTCGCCTCGGTATAACGTTCCGCCGCCTCGGCACGCTTCCAGCTGTTGAGGCCGCTGGTGAAGATATCCCAGCTCAGCACGACCTTGGCGCTCTCGTCCGACTGGCGGCCGAAGACCTCGTCGACGTTCTGGCCACGCGAGGCGCGGGCCTCGAGCGAGACCTGCGGGAGGAAGTTGCCGGCGGTGCCGTGAAAGGCATATTTGGCGGCGTCCACGTCCGACTGGGCGGCGCGGATCGTCGGGTTGAACTTGAGCGCGACTGCAAGCGCGTCGTCCTTGCTGGACGGCATCGCGTTGAGGCGCCCGGGCGCGCGCAGGTTGTAGGGCTCGGTCCCGACCACCTTGCGGTAGGTTGCGCGCGCCGCATCGAGGCTCTGCTGGAAGTCGGCAAGCTGCGCTTCCGCGGCAGCGACGCGCTCGCGCGCCTGGTCGAGATCGCCCTCGCCGGATCGCCCGCCCTTGAAGCGCGCCTCGACATTGGCGAGGAGCTTGCGGTGCGCCGCGAGATTGTCGGCCGCGACCGAAATCAGCCGCGTAAAGCGCACCACGTCGATATAGGCCTCGGCGGCATCGAGCGCGGTCAGCTCGGTGCGCTCATGCACCCGATACGCGGAGGCATCGACGCGCGCCGCCTGACGCCATATCTCGTTGATCGACGACAAGCCGTCGAACAGCTTCTGGCGGAGGACGACCGACGCGGTGCTGCCGTATAACGTCTGGTTGTTTCCCTGCGGCGGCGGGGTGATATCCATCTCGTTGAAGCGTTCCGGCCCGGTGCTGGCATCGATATGGACCTGCGGCAGCAACGTCGCTTGGCTTTGGCGCAAATTGGTCTCGGTGGCGCGACGATCGGCGGCCGCTTCGCCGACGCCCGGATTGGAGCGCACCGCCTCTTTGATGGCGTCGAAGATCGTGAAACCGCTGCCCGCGACCGCGGACCCGGCGCCGACGCAGAAAATGACTGCGACCGGCAATAGACGTCTGACTACCGACGCGATTTTCATTGCCCCGACCCGCCGCGCGGCCATTGGCCTCACGGCACCCCGTTTAACATCCGTTTCTTGGTACCAACGGCACCCCGATTAACGCCCGCTTCCTCCTACCAAGTATTTGACCTTCCGGCAATCTCGGCAGGCGTCAAGTCCAACACCGGCAAGTAGAATTCAGGAAGAATTCAGGATTTGCTCGGCGAATGTTGCAATCAAGCATCACCCACACGCTCGGCTCTACGGTTCAATTTTACGTCGCATTCTGCAATTATAAATTCTTATGCAGTTTCAATATATTATCGCATGAAGCTAATGTGTTACGGGAGAGGCAACTAATCGGTCAACAGCACCGGTTCGCGCCCGACCAAGCGCGCGAGTTGTCGCAGCCGCGCGAACAACCGCTCGCCGGCGAGCGCCGCGTGGCGGCCCTTGAGTCTCAGCTTGAGCTTGCCGCGCTCGACTCGCAGCGGCGTGTACGGCAGCACGCCGGGCATCGCCGACGATACCAGGTAGGCGACGCGCATCATGGCGCCGAGAATGCGCGCACGGTCGATCATGCGCGCGGTCGCGAGTTCCCGCACCTGCGGGGCGAGCTCGTCGTCGTTGAGCCCGATATGGCGGAAGAAGACCGACAGCGCGAGAAACGTGCGGCCCGGATGGTCGATGCCGACGAAGGCCGCGTGCGAGATGATGTTGAGCGACTGCTCGCCGCGATAGTCGGGATGCGCGCGCCAGCCGATGTCGCCGAGCAGGCAGGCGGCGTGGCGCAGCCGCTTTTCCTCGGCGGTCTCGTCGATCCCGGTCGAGGCCATGAACCGGTCGGCCCATTGGGCGAGCTCCTCGCCGTGCCGCGGCGAGCGTGAGCGCAGCTGATTGAGCTCCTGCGCGCCGGCGATCAGCGGATCGCGCGCCCGCTCGGCCTTGCTGAGCAGCGAATAGAGCAGCCCCTCGCGCACGCCGAGCGCCGACATCACGATCTGCCGCGGCCGCGCGATGCGCACGATGTTTTCCATGACCAGCGCCGCATAGGCGAGCAAGGGCCGCCGCGCATCGGCGACGATCTCGATCTGCGATAGCGTGCTCGGGTCGACGCGCTGCACCAGGCGGGAGAATTCGGCGGCTTCCTTTGCCGGGATAACGTAGCCGTGCATCACGTGCAGCGGATAGCCGGTCTGCCACATGTGCAGGCGACTGAGCGCGCGCCAGGTGCCGCCGACCGCGTAGAAATTGCGTCCCCGCCCCGCCTTGAGCTCGCGCACGTCGGCGAGCGAGCGCTCGACGAAGCGCGCGGCGTTCTTGAGCGAGCGCGCCGAAATGTCCTGCAGCGCGAGCCCGCCGAGCGGCAGCGTCACGCCCGGCCGCACCTTGCGTCCGCTCACCTCGGCGAGCTCGAGCGAGCCGCCGCCGAGATCGCCGACGATGCCGTCCGGCTGGTGGATGCCCGAGACGACGCCGAGCGCGGAGAGCTCGGCCTCGCGCCGCCCGGACAGCACGTCGACGCGGGTGCCGCAGATCTTGCGCGCCTCGGCGATGAAGGCGCGGCCGTTGCGCGCGTCGCGGCACGCCGCGGTCGCGATCGCCCACATGCGCCTGACCCCCATGGTGTCGCACAGCGCACGAAAGCGCATCAGCGCCCCGAGCGCCTTCTCGACCGCGTCGGGCGCGAGCAGCCCGGTAGTCTGCACCTCGCGGCCGAGGCCGGCCAGCACCTTTTCATTGAAGATCGGCGTCGGCGCGCGGGTGAGCCCCTCGTAGGCGACGAGGCGCACCGAGTTCGATCCGATGTCGAACACCGCAATCGGCGGTCCGCGATCGATACGACCCTGCGCCGATATTCTGCTGCGCCGCCGGTTAGGCACGATCAACCCGTCGCGACAAGCTGCGGGGCGCAGATTCCGGAAGCGATTTGCCGCGGCCCGACAGGCCTGGATTGGTCATGAAGGATTTGCGCGCGTTGAACGGCGCCTCGCCGTCGGCGGCCTTGATACGCGTGGACGCACCGTCGGGCAAGAGCGTCTCCTCCGCATCGTCGGCGATGATGGTCCGATTCGAAGTCGCTGCTCACGCACGGTTGCTTCGGCAATCGGGCAAGGCGAACTGCGGCCTCGAGGCTCACCTATGAACGATCCGTCCGCCGCGACAGGCTGCGCGGCGGAGACTCCTGCAGCGACTTGCCGCGTCCCGACAGGCTTGGATTGGTCATGAAGTACTTGTGCGCGTTGAACGGCTCCTCGCCCTCGGCGGCCCTGATGCGCGTCGATGTGCCGTCGGGCAGGAACGTCCAGCTTTGCTCGTTGTCCTTGAAGTTGGCGATCATGATCTGATCGAGCACCTGCTCGTGCACGGTCGGATTGAGGATCGGGCACAGCGCCTCGACGCG
>Ga0209006_10001391_pt1 | contig 21949 bp, 19 predicted proteins | sample JacPin_JW_Ref_O2_FD_188567 | JGI IMG/M metagenome (GOLD analysis project Ga0209006, IMG submission 188567) | Forest soil microbial communities from Algoma, Ontario, Canada - Jack Pine, Ontario site 1_JW_Ref_O2 (SPAdes) (version 2) | ecosystem: Environmental > Terrestrial > Soil > Boreal... | reverse complement strand
AGGTGGACGGAGTCCGTGGAGAATTGCTGACGATTGACCCGCATCCGGACCGGTTTCCAAAAGAAGCGTTGAGTGATCGTGTTCGGCTGATCGCTGCCTCTGTTCAGAGTATCGATCTGGACATCTTCCTGAGTCTGGAGGACGGAGACTTTCTGTTTCTTGATTCGACGCACGTTGTAGGCGTGGGCAGCGATGTAGTGCGCGAGTATCTGGAGATCCTTCCCCGCCTCAACCGGGGCGTGCTGATTCACGCGCACGACATTTTTATTCCGTCCGACTATCCGCGGAAGATGGTGCTGCAGAGCTTGTCCTTCTGGTCAGAGCAGTATCTGCTGGAGGCTCTCCTTACATTTAATCCGCGATTCGAAGTCGTGTGGGGGAGCAGTGCGATGCAAGGCTTTAACCCGGAAGCTCTCGAGCATGCGTTTCCACACTGGAAGCACAGCTACCAAAATATGGCGCGAGGGAAGCGGCGTTTTCTACCCAGCCTCGACGGTGAGCGGGTCTGGCCGTCGAGTTTTTGGATGCGCAAGGTCATTTAGCGGTCACAACCGTTGCCGAAAGCACGCGCCCGTTCTCGCGGTTTCGCAATGTCGTCGAAGAAGAGTTCTTATCGAAGATTGCCGCGCTCCCAACTGGGCTCCGCCACGACACCGACTCGGACGCTGTAGTTCTGATCGGTCTTAATGAAAGCCAGCCATTTACCATCCTGGACGGAAATCACCGGCTGGTAGCGGCAATCCTGACGTCCCCGGAAGCCATGCCCAGGCTTCGCTTCTTCTGCGGACTGTCTCCGAGGATGACGGAGTGCTGCCGGTAGCGAACGAATGGGGCAACACTCTTCCGTGATGGCACCCATCGGTTGACCCCTGTTGTGCACGATCCCGAGGCCGATTTGGCGCCCCTTCTGCAAAGCTCCCGCCGAACCGAATTCGGCATTTTGCCCTAGCGCAAACCCTTCTTCGTTCTACCGAGAAGACAGGATAGACCCCGCGCTGTCGTCAATTTAGATTGTTAAATAAGCCTGAATTTGCCGCATCAAGCCTTTTTTGTCACCAGGCCGGCAGCAAAAAGGTTGTTGGAGCTCGGGCTCCTGAATCGAGTTCCTGAATATGACCACTGCGAGACATGTGTCGGTGAAACAGTTACCGGAAAGGTTGAGCATTCGGCAAGGCCGGAGGTTTTTTCGCGAACTCGAGCCTCACTTGCAGTCAGACCGGCCCCGCGTCGTGCTCGACTGCTCCAAAATACGGCAACTCGACAGCGCCGGAATCCACGTGTTGTTACGTGTCTTGGAAGAAGCCATGAAGCGGAATGGCGACGTCAAACTAGCGTCCATCCCTCCAGCGGCAGCGGCGATTCTGGAACGCAACAGGGTCGGGCATCTTTTCGAAGCTTTTGACAACACCGCGGACGCGGTGAATAGCTTCCATCAAATCCCGATAATGCCAGTCCTGCATGCGTTTGGGCACGCCTCGTCGCCTCTCTCGCCCAGAGTGCGGAATCACAATTTTGAACCTGGCGAGTCCGGCTCCCACGCAAACCCTCCACGCTCGGAAGAGACAATCCATAGTCCGGGGCGTTGGTTGACGCGGCACATCGCTGGGTGCCTTGTGCTTTTACTTTTGCTGATTGCGCCATTAGCGGCTGCAGCCGAACCGCAGCAGGAGACAAGTTCCAGCCGGCAGACGGACGTCTCCGCAGCCCAATCCCAGACCCAGTCTCAAGACTCCGATAGCGGCGCCCGGAAGTCCAACTACGAACCGTTCCAGCCTCAGGCCCTTCCCGACAGTCCAGGCACAGTGCGTTCGCAAACCCCCGACGGTAGCCAACTGTCGACGGCTTCACCGCTCTCCCCAAACCAACAGCGAGACGTCCCACAGGAGCCCGTAGGCACGGCCGCGGCAGAGTTCATAAAGACCACGGGCGTGGCTGCTTCCAAGCCAGCCGGATCGGCCATTGCGCCGGCTAAACAGCGGCGAGCGCGTTCCATCCTGATCAAAGTTGCCGCCATCGCGGGCGCTGGTGTTGCGGTGGGAGCAGTGGTGGCCCTATCCGCAGCCAGTCCCAGCCGCCCAGTGGGCAGCCACTAGCCAGCCGCGGAAAATACCAGAAAGACATTCCCCGGACATGAGTCCAAAAACCACAGCAACCCGAACCCCCATGTTAGTAAGTTTTTCCGGCATCGACGGTGCCGGAAAAAGTACCCAGATCGAATCTCTTCAGGCGCGCTTGAATGAAGCTGGCCTTCGCGTTTTGTTGGTCACGTTCTGGAATGATGCGGCCAGGCTCACGCGCATCCGCGAAGTGAGCGGCCACACTCTGTTCCAGGGAGAGAAAGGCGTTGGAACTCCAGACAGGCCCGTAAACCGGCAAGATAAGAACGTGCAATCCTGGTATATGACGCCGGTGCGATTCTGCCTCTACTTCGTCGATGCCATCTCGCTCCGCAGGGTGGTAGCGAAGACGCTCAAAGGGGATGCCGACGTCGTGATCTTCGACCGCTATGTTTACGATGAACTCGCAAACCTGTCCTTGCGCAATCCCGTCACGCGACTTTATGTTCGGCTGCTGCTGCGCCTCGCCCCGCAGCCAGATATCGGCTACCTGCTGGACGCGGATCCGGTTCAGGCTCGCGCGCGCAAACCCGAGTACCCGCTCGATTTTCTCCACCGCAGCCGCGCGTCTTATCTGGCTCTGAGTGAACTCGCAGGGATGACGATCATCGCTCCCCAACCCGTTCAGGATGTCGCGCAGCAAATACTGCAACCAGTAATGAAGAAACTATCTCCTGCTGCGAACGCTCTGCCGGACGCGCCCACGGAAAGTCTCGCCCTTGGCGATCGACCATGAAGTCCGGCTCCCGAGAACGATTGGCCTGAGAACGATTGGCGGACCGCCAGCCGGCAGCACTTCTTCGCGCGCCCCCGTCTACCAATAAGTGAGACTCAAATTGTCCAGGTACGTGGTGTTTGACGACTGCTTATAGTTTCCGTCCATCTGGTAGTTAACGGTAATCCCATACCAACTGGAGGGCACCGTGAAAGGCGAAGACTTCTCGTTGATGGTGGCCGTAACACCGTTGAACGTGATCGACTGATACAGAAGCGAATTGCCCGATTCCCGCTGCACCTGAAGGGTAAGGTGGTTCCAGCCCTTGACGAGATTACACGCGACGCCAGTCGAAACCCATTTTTGTGTCACGTTGTTCAAGAAATCCCAGTCCCCGTCACCTAAATGGTCGCACTGAGTGCCCCAGAACATTCCGATGGAATCCATATACATGCTGACATCAAATTCCAGTGCCTGAGTCACGGAGGGGTTGGTCACGTAGACGTCGGTATCGTAGATAAAATTGTGCAGAGTCGGCAGAAGCGTATGCCCGGTGTCGGGCAGTCGCTGCGTTGAGAATTGGCCAATCACCGGGTTGTACCACAGCACAACTCCGTAAGGAGTCGTTCCGCTGGTATTGAATCGGGTTGCATCTCCGCTTTCTGACGGCGATGTGATTCCATACGCCATCGACCAGTCGAGTCCTGAGCAGGGTGAGCAGTCAACATAAGCCGGCGGAAGCTGACCCCAGCTGTCCCAGCCCTGATTGGCCTGGAGATTCGAGAGTTTAGCCGCGCCGCTCGTCACCGTGACATTCACGTTGGAGTAAGCCGCTCCCCCACACTTGTCCCATTCTTCCACCACGGTTTTGTGAGAGCCTTTGCTCAAGGAAAGTTCGGTGTTTAGGCTCGCTGCTTGCGCCACGTACATCAGTGTGCCGTCGACATAGATTCCAGTGGAGGCCACGCCCTTCGAACAGGTCGTCGTGGTCGCCGACGCCACATAATTCACCGGCGAGCCCACGTCGCTGTTGTTTGCCGGCGAGGTCACCCACACGCCAGTTTGGCCCGCCACCGTGATCCCCAGCGTCGTATAAGTCGCGCCGCCACAGCGGTCCCACTCTTCCACCACCGTGCTGTAACTGCCTGGGGCGAGGGTCCAGGTTGTGTTCATGCTCGCTCCATTCACAACGTAGACCAGGTCGCCATCCACATAAATACCCATGGAGGCTACGCCCGACGAACAACTGGTGGTCGCAGTCGCCACATAAGGCACCGGCGAGCCAACGGTAGTCCCGTTACCGGGGCTGCTCACGGTGACACTCGCGAGCGCAGATGTCACCGTCATCAAAAACACGGCGATGAAGCAGTAGAAAGTTTTCATTCCCAGGTCTCCCGTCAATCTGGTATGGAACGCGTCCTTGCGGAATCACAAGGTGTGGCGCTAGCTAATGAATGGACTAGGCCCGACGCGAACGGGACGTTGCCCCTGAGGTCTCACGGATCGATCGCATCCTGATCGATCTCACCGCTCAACAATCAGCTCAACGATCAGCGATGTTCTGACTCTGAAATTTCACTGATGTTGCCCAAACAGTAATACAGGGTTCCCGGTAGGGTCAACGGTAAATGCCTTAAGAATCAATCAGAAGTGCATAGTCCTTTTCACAAAGATTCGAGCAGCCGGCGCTGCACTTCTGCGTGTGCTGGCCATTCCGCCGACAATTCAGGGCTGCTCCAGCAGGACCGCAAGGCGGATGTGATCATCTCCAGGTTCAGGGGCAACCCCGGATTCGAATCGCGCAACTAAGCCTCGTCTCGGCGCGGGCCGCATGACGAGTGGAGGAACTCGTTGCGTTCCGTTGTCGCGACGATTGCAGGCGCCATATTGCGCGCCCTTTTCGGGGGACTAATACACTTGGCCATCCGTCGTGGTTCGTTGTTTTCCATCCTTGTCTGCCTTTTTTTCCTCCCGCTGCTGATCGTAAACACGGGATGCGGAGGGGTCGCGAGCACGCCCCCGATCAAGACTCTCGCGTCGATCTCGGTGACCTCGTCCACTCCCAGCGTTGTAGTCGGCGCCACGCGGCAGTTCACCGCCACCGCGACCTACAGCGATGCCTCGACGGCCAACATAAGTTCCACGGCCACCTGGGCCGTTGCGCCTCAAGCGTTCGCCACCATAAATTCGAGCGGCCTGGCAACCGGAGTCGCTGTGGGCTCAACCATGGTGACTGCGTCGCTAAGCGGAATCAGCGGGTCTGAGTCACTGACCATAACCGCGACAACCGCGACTTTGACCTCGATCTCGGTATTGCCAGCCACCGCCAGCGTTGTAGTGGGCACCACCCAGCAGTTCACCGCCACGGCGACCTACAGCGACGGTTCGACGGCCAATGTAAGTTCGACCGCCACTTGGGCCGCCACGACGCCAGCCGTAGCGACGATAAATTCAACCGGCCTGGCCACCGGAGCCACTCCGGATTCCACGACGGTCACGGCGTCGTTAAGCGGGATCAGCGGCAATGCGTCGCTCACCGTAATGGCTGGAACGAATGTCGTAATGTGGCACTTCGACGCTCAACGTACCGGGTTGAACCCGACCGAGGCATCGCTGTCGCCAACCACCGTAACTCCTCAAACCTTTGGCAAGCTCTTCTCTTATCTGCTGGACGGATACGAGTACGGGCAGCCGCTGCTGGTGTCGCAAGTGACCATCGCCGGTAGCGCGCACAACGTAGTGTTCGCGGCGACCGAAAAAGACAGCGTGTACGCCTTTGATTCCGACAACTATGGCGCCGGCACGCCCTTGTGGCAGGCTTCGCTCCTGCAGCCGGGCGAAACGCCGATGACCGATGGTCCCATTCAGCCGTTTCAGGGCACCACATCCACGCCAGTGATCGATATCACGTCGAATACTATGTATGTCATTTCGACGCAAATCCTCACCGCAACGAGCGCCTCAACTTTCCGCCTGAATGCCCTCGATATCACCACTGGCAAACAAAAGTTTGGCGGACCAGTAACCATTCAGGCTGCGGTGCCAGGAACGAATTCACATTCGGTGAACGGTGTGGACACTCTGAACACATCCTGCGTGCAGCGCGCGGCTCTGCTTCTGGCCAACGCCACGGTCTACATAGGTTTCGGCGGTTGTCACAGTGGATGGCTGCTGGCTTATGGTGCCCAGTCCCTGGCCCAGACTGGCGTCTTCAATGCGAGTCCCAACCTGAACGGCGAGGGTACGTATGCCAGCGCCGGAGGGGTCTGGATGGGCGGCGGCGGCCCGGCTGCCGACGCTAACGGCAATATATACATCACCACCGGAAACGGACCATGGGACGGGATGACGGCCTGGGGCGATTCGGTGCTGAAGTTCCCGAACGACGGGACACTGGGGACACCAGCGACACCCGGGGCATCAGGTGTACCTACCGACTACTTCACGCCCGACGACTATCGCTTCATGAATTGCCACGACGCAGACTTGGCCTCGGGTGGTTTGTTGCTGATTCCAGGAAGCACGCAAGCCCTGGCGGCAGGAAAGACCGGAACGCTCTATCTGGTGAACACGACCAATCTTGGCCAGGAGCAAGCCAACGATGCGGGAGCAACGCAGACCGTACCAGGCGTCCTGAGAGATCAGGGTTTTGATCCTTATCCCACAAGTTGTACCGATGTCCCCGGATACCCTGGAGCGGGAACCTGGACCGCTAACGTCAATTCTTACGAGTTCTTCTCCACGGCGTCCTACTTCAACGAATCGGTCTATGTCGGAATCACTCCCACCGCAACCACCATCCCCGTCGGAATCGTACAGTTTGACTATTCGACAACCTTGACGCCGGCCTTGGTGAGTTCGCCCCCCATGCAGCGCGGCAGCAATGGCACCACGACTTTCATTTCAGCCAACGGCACCGCGGACGGAGTCCTGTGGATCATCGACCCCGGAAATCCGATCCAGAACCAGAACCCAACCGTCACGGCCCCGACCACCGCAACCCTGCGCGCCTACGATCCCAACAACCTCGCCACTGAGCTCTACAACAGTGGAATCAATACCGGAGATGCGCCAGGATACGGAATCAAGTTCACCTCCCCGATCGTAGCCAACGGAAAGGTCTACATCGGAACCGCGCACGATCTGGCGAACGTGACGGATCCGCAAGGCGAACTAGACGTCTACGGCGCGAAGTAATACTTGGACGGTGGGATCCCTAGACCCCTGGCCCCTGTGACTCTACTTCTCCGGAACGACGGGAGCGGGCCGCACCTTGATCGCATGAGCCACATAGCGAGCCCCATCAAAGTCTGCGGTCACCATCACATCCGCCCCTTCGTGGAGATCACGGCTCATCGGGAATCGGGCAGAATCAAAGAATACGTCATAGCGTTTGTCGTCCCGGGGATCGACCACCACCAACAGCCCCGAGTGCAGATCGAGCGACGCGACATTTCCAACAAACACAAACGCAGTTCCCGGAGTCGCCAGGATCGCGACCTGGCTGGCCACGCCATGACCTTTATTATCGGATTGGAATCTGACGGAGATCAGAGTTCCCGTGACCAGATCTGCAGGCCCAGGCTCAGCAGAGGAGGACGCAGCCTGACCCTGGCGCACAAAAGCCGTGCCCTCAGGCACCCGGAACTTTACCAGTTGGCGGGATTGCGCGTCACGCACGGTCAATTCACGATCGGCGGGATTGTAGTCGGTTACCTGACCTTGGGAGTCGCCTTGCGGCAATTGCGATAACATGTGGATGCTGCGCGCAAACACAGTCGTTCCGTCCAGCACGGTCTCAACCGATATGTGATCGCCCGCGCGCAGATCGCGTATCGAAGTTTTCACTCCATCCCGATAGATCTGCGTACGCTCGTCAAAAAGAACCTTCAACGACCGCCCCCCGAAAACATCCAGCGTGAACTGGTCCCGAACCCGGTCCACTCCCCGAATTGCGCCCCCAATCACGGTGCTCTTTCCCTTGGGCGCGGGCGGCAGGCTGGACGCACCAGTTGAAGCCCCCACCAGTCCGGATGCAGAGGAAGCCGCGCCTTGATCCTCCGCTGATTTCGATCCTGCCGACGACGCCAACTGCGCAAATGCCACGCCGCTGAGAATGGCTAAAGCTAAGAAACGACACATGTAAGACACCTTTACCTGCTACCTGGATTTTCGCCGCGTATTGGATGGTGAAAACTGACCTGCAGTGGTCCCAAGGTGCCTTCCCCGACAAAAATGTTGCCCTCGGATCGCATTTAGACGACAAGGCAACGCATTCCCGCTCAGCGCATCCAAGACCAAGCGAATGGGGAACCAAGTATGTTTCGTAAACCGCTGATTTTGCTGGCGATAATTGCCGTCATGGTGAGCTTTGGCGCTCCGAATGCACGGGCAGGAGATCTCAAGCTCACTCTCCCCAGGCACAGCGAGCTCACGCTGGTGCAGCGTCTGAATCGTGAAGGTGTCGACGCGATACGGAAGCAACAGTACGAAAAAGCTGAAACGCTGTTCTACAAGGCGTATCTTTTCGATCCCGGCGACCCCTTTACTTTGAACAACTTGGGCTACATTTCTGAACTGCAGGGGCAGTTGGAACGTGCGCAAAAGTTCTACGCCTTGTCGTCGGAGCAGGCAACCGACGCTGTGATTGACCGCGCCAACGCTAAACGCCTGGAAGGAAAGCCGATGCGGGATGCGTTCGGCACTCTGCAGGACAAGCCGATGCAGGTGAATCGCATGAATGTTGAGGCGGTTCGGCTGTTGGCCGCGGGTCGAGCCTCGGAAGCTGATCTCTTGCTGCAGAAAGCGCTGGCCCTGGATCCGCGCAACATCTTCACCTTGAATAACATAGGCGTTGCCAAAGAGGCGCGCGGAGATTACGACGAGGCCCTGACCTACTACCTGGCGGCCGCTGATTCTCACTCCACCGAACCGGTCATCGTCACGCTGAACCGCGCGTGGAGAGGCAAACCGGTCAGCATCATGGCCGCGGATAGCGCGAAAAAGCTGAGAGAGCGCATGCAGAAAGCGGCCGGCTCTCAGGCGCAGGCGGCGTTGCTCGCGGTGCGCGGGGTTTCGGCGACCAATCGCAACGATTGGCCGACGGCGCGGAAAGATTTCCTCAAGTCTTATTCACTTGATCCTTACAGCGCATTTTCACTCAACAACATCGGTTATCTCTCGGAAAGGGATGGCGACCTCGAGACTGCGGAGTTCTTCTATGCCAGGGCCGAGAAGGCTGAGGATGCCAAGGTCCGGGTTGGACTTGCGACTCGAAGCTCCGCCGAAGGGAAGCACATTTCTGCAGTTGCCGTCGACAGCGACCAGAAAGTGGACGGCAGGATTATCCAGGAGAACCAGGCGAGACGCCGGCATGCCGGTCCGATCGAACTGAAACACCGCGACGACACGCCGGTAGTGGAACCCACGGTGTCGCCGGGCGAGCCGCAGTCGTCGGTTGTTCCGTCGATTGTTCCGTCAAGCATGGCTCCATCCACCACGTCCCAAACAACAGCGTCGCCGCTCCGATAGCAACTATGAATCCCTGTCGATCAATTCTTGCCACTCTATGAACTCATCCATGAACACGAACGCTGCTTCTCCGATAACCGTTTCCCCTTTCGGTTCAAGTAAATCCCTGATTCTTCTTTCCCGGCTTCTGTTGCCGCCAAGCCAAAGCGGCGCACCACTTCCGTTCGCAGCTGCGGAACTGGGCATCGCAGAAATCAGCCAGGAAGAATTTGACGAGATGCTGGCCTTGGCTGGCTCCCATCACGTGGTGATGCGGGGGGTGGAAGTTTTTCTCCAGGTCATGCTCCAGGCAAAAGATGAGGCGCGCGCAGAGTGGGCGTCGACCGCACTGGCGGCGGAGCGCGCGCGCATCGAGAACGCGATGACGTTCCTGACGGCGGTTTGCGCCGCGTTCGAAGCGAAGGGATTGAACGTTGCAGTGATTAAGTCGCTCGATCACTGGCCGGATCTGGGCAGCGATCTGGATCTCTACACCAACGCGTCCTCGGCGGATGTGCTCCGCCTGATGAAGGAGCGCTTCGACGCGCAAGTTTCGTCGCGCAGTTGGGGAGATCGCCTGGCCCGCAAGTGGAACTTCGTGATTCCTGGATTGCCTGAATCGGTGGAGATTCACATGGGCCGGTTGGGGCAAACCGGAGAGCAGGTGGCAATCGCGAGCTCTCTAGCCGGACGCTCTCAGGTCGCGCATTTCGGAAACCATACGTTTCGCGTGCCGGTGGCCGCGGACCGCCTCATGATCTCTTCCCTGCAACGGATGTACCGTCATTTCTATTTCCGGCTATGCGACATTGTCGACACGGCCACGCTGGCGGCGACCGGCGCGATCGACTACGAAGACCTGCGTTTTGCGGCCAAATCCGCCGGGATATGGAAGGGCGTAGCGAGCTATCTCGCGATTGTTTCGGACTACGTGAAATGCTATCGCGACCAAGGTCTCGACCTGCCGGCATTCGTGACCATGGCGGCGAGATTCGGCGGCAGCGAGATTCACTTCAACCGAGGTTTCCTGCGAATCCCGATCATGCCGCAATCCGCCAAGCTCTATGGGTCGCAACTGACAACTCTGCTGCTGAATCGGGAGTTGCGGAACAGCGTGCGGCTTAGCTTGTTGCCTTGCCTGGCCACTGCTGCCGCGGTGGGGCAGAAGATTACGGGGAGCGATAAGGGGATCTGGTAGGTTGACGGTTCGGGAATCCCACCCTTCGCAAGGAACACAAACGACGGACCACCCGCGCGCGGAAAAGAACTCTACCAAAAACTTCCATCGGGGTTAGGGGACTCGCAGAATGTCGAAATGCCGCCCGCCTTTTTTTAACGACACCCATCATAACTGGGGAGACCCAACGGCACGATGCCGCGCTTCCGTCCACATGAGCCCGGAGAATCTGACATGGAATCAGGAGTCCGAGAGGGCGAGCCTGTGGCGTTGGGGGTTGTGGTGCCCAGCTTTCGAAAATCGCGAAAGATGGGGCAGCCTCACTTGTAGCGGCGCAAAGGCGGGCCAGCTCCCGATAAGGAATCTGGTAGCTTGACGATCTGCAGTCCAGGTAGCTGACCAAGGCCGACCGGTGGTTCCGGTTTGGATGCTGCTCCGATTTATCCCTGCCACAGATGTTGACCGCAAGGGCATGCCACGCTTTCCGTGGGCGTTTGTTTGGTTAATTGCCGTTTGCAGATCGGGCAGGGTTTCGTCATCGTGTAAGTCATCGCTTCACTCCTCAACTAGCGGACGCTGCACTCGAGCGTTCGCACATAGCATTACTTTCGACTCTTAGCGCTCAAGAGTCTGGTCAATACGGCTCAGCCGCTCCGGAGAATCGGGAAATCGACAGGCTGCGGGAAACGAGCTGCCGGTGGTTTTCAAAGCCTTTCAGGCTTCCTGAACATTGACTAGAGACGACGAAGCGTCGGGTTGGGCTGACATTCAGCGGAGAGCTTGGCCCGGGTAGTAGCCGGTGCGGGTGCGGACGGTTAAGTTGTGGTAGCCGCGGGCCTGGGCTTTCACTTCGATGACGCGGTATTTGGCATTGTGACTGTGGTTGGTGGGTTTGTAGGCGATGGTGTATTGACTGTGAATATCGCGGGCTACGGTGCGGGCGATGTCGTCGACTTGGTCGAGACTCTTTGGGAAATAGGCTACGCCGCCTGTGACTTCCGCCAGACTCTTCAGGGCTCCGCTATCGGAGGGCTGGAGTTCGTCGCCGAGCAGTCCGATGGCGTAGAGGGTGGGACCATTCTCGCCCTGCAAGTGGCGCATGGCCTCGTCTAAGGTTTGCTGACTGGCGTTGTCGCGGCCATCGGTGATAACCAGCAGAATTTTTCGCTCCACACGGTTGTCGTTCTTTAGGTGGATCGCGGAAGCAACGATAGCGTCATAGAGCGCCGTGCTCCCCCGGTTGGAAACTTTCTGCAAAGCTTGCTGGAGCAGGCCGACGTTAGAGGTGAAGTCCTGGTCGAGGTAGGAATCCTGACTGAAGTTGACCACGAAGGTTTCGTCTCTGGGACCGCTGGCTCGAATCAGATTGAGCACGGCCTGATTCACCTTGTCGCGCTTTTCACGCATGGAGCCGGAGTTGTCGACGACGATGCCCAGCGCTACGGGAACGTCGTCGCGGTGAAATGCGGTGGTCGCCTGGGGCACACCGTCCTCGAATGCCGTGAATGCCGGGCGGTCGAGAGTGGTGACCAGGCGGCGCTGATCGTCGACGACGATGGCGTGCAAGACCACTTCCTGCACTTGCTTCTTGAACACGAACAGGGCGCTATCGTCCGGCGTCTGGCCGGCCGGTTGGTCCGGCGCAGGCCCGCCGCTGGCCTGAGGGTCGGGCCTGGCATCGGATCTAGAGGCCGATCGTGCGACGCTGGTTGCGTCTGGAGGAGCGGGGACTGGCGGGGTGTTTTGAGCTTCGACTGCAGCGGTTACCAGAGCCAGCAAGCAGCATACGGCAACCAGCAGGATGCTGCGGCGCCAACGCTCGAACGCAGTGTCGGGCGCGGGAAACTGTTCTTCGTGGCTGTGATCGCTGTCGTTGGTCTTCATATTGATCGGTGTGGCGTTGATCTGTATTTGCGCTGACCGGTATTGCGTTGACCGATATTGCGTTGACCCGTCACGTAGGAGTCTTGCGCCCACGCTAAGGCAACTGATTCAAGTAGCAGGCACCGTTCGTAGCCTGGGCCGGCGGGGTTGGAGGAGTTATCCAAACCGGGTTGGTGAAATCAAAGAACTCGGTCATGTCGATTTGGGCGGCGTCCCGCTTGGTTAGAGCGGGCACATTGAAGCGAGTTTCAATGAACTTCAAAATCGCAGTCAAATCGGCCACGTTGTGCGAAACGTAGTTTTTCTTCGTGTAGGGCGAGACCACGATCAACGGCACGCGGTAACCGGTGTAGACGAAGTCGCAAGTCGGCCCACTCACTCCCGTGCAGACATCAAGGGGCTGCAAATCCACTGGCTTGATGCCGTCCGGACTGACGGTCAGCTGCGGCGAAACGTGGTCGTAGAGGCCTCCGAATTCGTCGAAGGTGAAAATGAAGGCCGAACTCGTCCAGGAGGAGCTCGCCATCAGCCCATTGATGAGTGACGAGACGTAATTGGCGCCGCGCTGGATATCGTTCGCCGCATCCAGGGCATCGCTGTTGGAGGGATGCTCATCGAAACCGGCGTCCGTTGCCGGCTCGATCTGAGCGACTTGCGGCAAAGTTCCGGCGGCCAGGTCGGCGAAGTACTGCGATATGGGAGCGATGTTTAGGGGATACGCAGTCGGGATCGTCTGGCCCCATTGAAAATTCTGCACATAGCTCAACGCGAGCAGGCAGGCAGGATCATAAGGGGGGCCGGTACAAGGGCTTCCCGTGGGGTCCACATAAATCTTCCAGCTGATACCCGCGGCTTGAAGCTCCTGAAAGATGGTCGGTGCCGTCATCAGGTTTGTGTCTGCGGTGTCGGTGCCGATCGGATATGCATATCCCTGGGTTGTGCCTGAGATCAGTTCCGCGCGATTCGGTTGGGTTCGTGCCATCACGGGGTTGAACCAGCGGTCCGAGGTGGCGAAATTCGATGCCATGAAATAGTAGTAGTTAAGGTCGCCGCCATCGTAGTAACCCATCGCTCGAATGCCATCGACGTCGTTGAACGACGGCACGTCATTCCGGGCGTCGTGCCCGGCAGCCCAGACGAAGCCGTTCAGAGTGGCAGGGGGGTACTGACCAACCTGGTCGTTATAATTCCAGTCCACATGACTCTCATTCCAGGAGGGGCTCGGGTTTTCAATGCACTGGGTAATCAGGTGATACGAAGTAATCAGGTTACTGGCATCAAACAGGCAATCACCTGGCGGAGGCGAAGTGGGATCACAACCCGGAATGGCTGGGGGTGCCCCATAGAGTGGCGCTATGCCTGAGACGGGATTGAACTGGGGCAGGCCGTCGAACGATTGGTCGGGATAGCCGTTCTGGGCCCAGTATCCCCGCATTGCGCCAAAGTAGTGGTCGAACGAGCGATTCTCCTGCGCCAGGAAAATGATGTGCGTGAGCGCGGTGATGTTTGGGTTGGTGTTGAAAGTTGCAGTCACCTGCTGACTCGTGTTCAAGGTGAGCCCGCAAGTTGAGTTGCTGCCGCTGCAGCCGCCCCCGGTCCAACCCGCGAACGTTGAGTTCGCGGCGGGAGTTTCCGTGAGCGTGACAGAGGTTCCGAGAGTAAAGCTGGCGCTGCAGGTTGGGGCACAACCAATTCCGGAAGGGATGCTTGCGACGGTGCCCGTGCCGGTTCCCGCCAGGCTCACGGTGAGCCCAACTGCGTTTTGAATTGCAGTGAAGCTTGCGGTGACCTGTTGGCTCGCGCTGAGCGTCACGCTGCAGGTTGAGTTGCTCCCGCTGCAGCCGCCCCCCGACCATCCGGTGAAGGAAGAGTTCGCGGCGGCGGTTTCCGTGAGTGTTACTGCAGTTCCGGGAGTAAAGCTGGCGCTGCAGGTTGGGGCACAAGCGATTCCAGAAGGAGTGCTTGCGACCGTACCCGTGCCGGTTCCCGCCACACTCACGGTGAGCACAACTGCGTTTTGGGTTGCACTAAAGTTTGCGGTGACCTGCTGGCTCGCGCTAAGCGTCACGCTGCAGGTTGGGTTACTGCCGCTGCAGCCCCCGGACCATCCGGCGAAAGAAGAGTTTGCGGCGGCGGCCTCGGTGAGAGTTACCTGGGTCCCGCTCGCGAAGCTGGCGCTGCAGGATTGGCCGCACGTGATGCCTGCAGGATTGCTGCTGATCGTACCTGCGCCAGCACCGCTGGCCTGAACGCTGAGCTGAAAGGAAACTGGCGGCGGGGTGCTGCGCGCCACTCCGCCACAGCTGGAAAGAGCAAGGCAAATCAAACTTAGGCAGCAAACCACCGTATAGCGTTTGAACATTGGGCCGCACATTCTTTGGCTTGCGAGCTTTGGCTCGCGAGCTCCTTGACTGCGAGCTATTCGCCGACGTCTTTTCGTCTATGAGGCGGGGTTTCGATGAGAATGGCGGAGCCGGGGTTGCCTTGCTCAGATGTGCTTGTCTGGCCGCCGAGCCACAGACTTGGCCGATTAAGCTAGGTCATCTAATTCTCAAACTGTGCAGTATGGAGCAGTCGAGCATGGTTTCAAGGCTGTAAGCTACATCTACCGAAGAAATGAACCGTCGCGGCCAGGGGCATGCTTTCGGGCTCCGCGCAGGCGCCTCATGTTTGGACCCCCAGAAAGCAACACTCGAATATGTCTCGTATCACACGCAAATCGATGTCCACGCTGCCTAAGGTTCCTCAACCGCCGTTGTCCCATCGTGGAGCAACTCCTGATTCGGATCGCGCCAGGAGGCCTTCGCTCTCCCAGCCCCCTGCCAGGGACGAGGAATTGACTCGCGGAGATCGTGTGGAAGGCTTAGGTGACTTCGGCAAGCCGAATGGAGAATTCGGCACAGTTCAGCGATCGAATGAGGATGACGCGGAAGTGAAATGGGACGATGACGGTTGTGTGAGAGTGCACCAGCCCTCTCTCAGGAAAACCGGCAAGGTTGAGAAAAGACCGGGTAGATCGACAAAGTGTTCCGCCAATTAGTCCCGCTCCGTACGGAACTTTGATAACGGATGCCAGCTTTTGGGAAGGTGCCGGTCGAGCTGCGCTCGGACCGGGACGGACGAGGCGTCCGTCGCCACATGAGCTGTGCCCGCCCGCTACCGCGGGGCCCAAGCGAATGCTATTTCTTGGCGGTGACGCGGTCTGAAATTTTGTCATACTCGGTCTTCGGCATGATGTGCCGCCTAACCATTTCGCCGGGTTCGTTATAGGGACGGCCCGCAATCACGCGGCCGGCTTGTGCCACGGTCACGCCCGGCAGGCTCAGCAGCTGCTCTTTTGTCGCGATGTTCAAATCTAGCGGCTTGTCCTGGCTCCAGCCCTCGCGTATCCCGGCAACCACCTCCTGGGCATCGCGCTTCACTTCCGCTGTGGCTTGCGCGGTTTGTTCCTTCAGGTCCGGCGTGCTTTGTTGTTGCGTGCAGCCCGTGAGCGCAGCCAGCAACAGCAAGGGGGCAACGGAGTGATATCTGAGGAAGTCCATTTTTGTCAGCTTCTTTCTGCCGGCTTGACTGATGTTTCATCTCGAAGCGAAGCGGCGCTCTTTTTCGTGGTTCCCTGTTCGGCAGCGGTGGCTGCGTGGCAGTCGCACTGCTCAGCGCGAAGTTTTGCGGCTTCGGCTGCGGGGTGACTGTTGACTGTGTCCCTGAGCCAGGTATGCATGGTGCGCAGCTTTTTCGCGCTCCTCGGCCTGGTTAAATTTTGCCGCCTCCGACTGCGATATCCGGTCAAGTTTCCGGCTCGATCCTCCTCGGTCTCGATCCTCCTCGAGTATCGGACCGCTGTGGGCAGTCGGCGAGACGGAAGCATGGGCACGGCCTTCGCGGATTCGAGTTGCGCCGAGCCTTGAAATTTCTTTGCACCGCCCTCGTCATTAGCCGCTGTCATTGTCATGGTCATTGTCCAGACCCACGGATTCGAGCGTAACAGCGACGCTGTCCGCTCTTCTGAGCAAGAGTGATCACTCCCGCGACGATTGCGGGAATGTAAGAGCGGACGTGGAGAAGGGCGCATCGCCGTAACCACCGTAAAACCATCTCCGGGATCGGGCATCTGCAGGTCGGTGATGAACCCGTCGAGACTCTGGGTTGCGATATGCCTCAAAGCTTCTGTCACGCTAGCGGGAGCGACCACGTCAAATCCTCTTGGTTCGAGCGTCGCATACACCATGGCGCGAACGCCGTCGTCGTCATCGACGTCATCGACGAGCAGGACTCGGTGCAAAACGGGCTGTTCGGTTGGAGCCATGCAGGGCCGCCTTTGGAGAACTGTTTTAAGACGAGCGGGGAATGATGAGAACTTGCTAAGACCTGTATGGCTCAGTTCCGTTTCGGGAGGTGTATCAAATTGACCAGTCATGGAAGCGCCAACAAGGTACTCTGATCTCAAGTTAGAGAGCTGCACAGGGGGTCATGGGTTAGTGTCGGGAATCCGACGTTTGGACCCTCACGACCGTGTCACTGTAGTCTATTCTTACTCAGACGTGCACGTTTCCGGGCTGGACTTACAGGTTCGGCCCTTTTTTCTGCGCTCGGTCTCCGCATTGCCAGCCCTTACATTCGAGAGTTCCCATTTGGGACAATCATCCAAGATTGAGGATCTTCAAGATTGAGGAGCTCTTCGAACCCGTCGCGCAACGCGCTTCTCTCTCAAATTCTTGCCGGTGTGCAATTTTGACCAGTGCGGCATCGTGAATCGCGGTATTTTGCATTCTTCAACCGGATTTCCGATCACCTCTTAATGAACGCCGCGAACCCCCGCTTTCCGCACAAGCCTGCATGGCACGACGGGTTGCTTCCGTCGATCTCGCTTCTTTTCGTGGTCGTCGCGTTTGCTACCGGCCAGACGAATCCGCCGGCCGCAGGTAAGAGCGTTCCGCCCGCCACAGCAGCAGTGGCTAGTACGCCCTCCCCCGAAGGTTCGAACTACGTTGGAGCCGAGACCTGCAAGACGTGTCACGAGGAGATTTATAACGCGTGGGAAAAGACGCCGCACTGGAAGACCACGCTCGACACCAAGGGCGGTCCCTCGAAGCAAGGGTGTGAGGGTTGTCACGGTCCCGGAGCCGACCACGTGGCGGGTGGCGGCGACAAAACCAAGATATTTGTGTTCGAAGGGAAATCGCGGCAGGAGACCAGCGCCCGTTGTCTCAGCTGCCACGGCGAAGCCCACGAACAGTCGCATTTTGCCGAATCCTCCCACGCCAGCAGCGATGTGGGATGTCTCGATTGCCACTCTCCTCACCACGCCAAGGGAAAAGAATCCCTGCTGGTCCAGGAGCAACCGCAGTTGTGTTACAGCTGCCACACTTCCGCCAAGGCGGATTTCGCCAAACCGTATCACCACCGTGTGAACGAGGGCCTGGTGCAATGCGTTGACTGCCATAACCCGCACGGGACAGAGACCGTGCGGCAGCTACGGAGCCTGCCCAGCGGCGACGCCATTTGCTACAAGTGCCATGTCGACAAGCAGGGTCCGTTTATCTATGAACACGTGCCGGTGAAGACCGAGGGCTGCAGCAGTTGCCACACCCCTCACGGTTCCACCAATGCCCGGCTGCTCAAGGTGATGCCGGTGAACATGCTCTGTCTGCAGTGCCACACTTTCTCGTCCCAGTTGACTGCCGGCGGGCCAATCGGTCCTGCGCACAATCAGTCGGCGAAGTACCAGGCCTGCACCATGTGTCACGCGCAGATTCATGGCTCCAATTTCAGCAGTGTGTTTTTCAAGTAGAGAGTAGCGAATAGCGATGGAGCCGCCCAACAAATTCGCCGTGCAATCCTTCCAGGGGCAGAGGAAGCGTCGCGGCCGACGTCGAATGACGATAGTTCTCGCAATGCTCTTGTGCGCCCTCACCATGATCGTGTCGGCACCAGAGACACTCTTTGCCCAAGCTCCGATCGCAACTCCGACGCCCACTCCAGCAGCCCCACCGGCCCCGGCAGCGGCGGCCGAACCCGATGGCGTGATTCGCGGCGGGTACGCGATTCATTCCTCCGCCGAGATTGGCTACCGCACGAACGACGTGACCGGCAGCGGCGATATGTACGACACGCTGGTCAATTTGCAGACCGGCCCGCGACTCCTGGACCAGACGCTTTCGATGCAGTCGGTCGATCACCAAGGCCTGCTGTTCGACGACCTTTACCTCAACAGCTTCGGATGGGGAGGCGATCCCAACAATGCCTTGCGGCTGCGTGCGGACAAGAACAAGTGGTACAACCTGCAGAGCAGTTTCCGCCGCGATCAGAGTTTTTTCGATTACGACCTGCTGGCGAATCCCCTGAATCCCCCGCCTCCACCTGCTCCTGGAGGGTCGACTCCGTCGATTCCGGTACTGACCTCGCCTCACGAATTTGATACCACGCGACGCATGAGCGACGTCGATCTCACGCTGCTACCACAGTCAGCGGTGAGCTTTCGGTTGGGGTATTCGCATAACAACATGACGGGGCCCTCGTACAGCAGCATCCATGAGGGCACGGAAGCCCTGCTGCTGCAGGGCTGGAACACGACTATGAACTCCTACCGCATGGGAGTGGACTTTAGAATCGCGCCGCGCACCGTGCTCAGCTACGACCAATTCCTCGATTACTACAAAGGAGATACGGACTATCAACTGGATCCCATCAACCAGGCGCTCGTGCCCACAACGCCGGTGAGTTCGGTTTCGTTGGGCTTGTCCATCGACACCGCGAATAGAGAACCCTGCGCCGTGGTGCCGCCGGCAACCAGTCTGGTGGTGAGCGGGACCCTGACCAACTTCACATGCAGCGCGTATTCCAGCTACTTGCGGAACCAGCGAATCCGCACTTCGACCCCCACTGAGCGAGTCAGCCTGCGCAGCAGTTACTTCCGGAAGTTAGAGGTGCTCGGTTCGGTCTCATATAGTGCCGCCACTTCGAGCACTCCGCTGGCTGAGTCTTTCAGCGGCCTGATCACGCGCACCAACACCCTTGCCTTCACCGGCACGGGAACCGCCGCCGCAAACCGCATTTCCGACGTGGTCGATCTCGAGGCCACATGGCATTTCACCCCGCATCTGCGCCTGATCGAGAAATTCTATTTCTGGGCCTACCGCATTCCACAGAATGGCAGTTTCAACGAAGTGGACAGCGATTGCCCAACCACCACACCACCCACACCGTGCACCCTGCTGACTCCGCTGAGCGCTACTACGCCTACGGTTGTCCCCACCGTGCAGCAGGCCTCCTTCAACCAGACCTGGACGAGAAATCAGGCCGAGCTGGCGTGGGATTTCTCGAAAAAAGCTGGCGCGCGCATCGGCTATCGCTATGGCGACCGGGAGTTCAACCACTTCAACGATTTTCTGCCCGGCGACGAAGACCATTTTGTCGGCCTGGAAAAAACCGCGCTGTTCGGGCTCTGGGCAAGGCCGCTCCCTGGCTTGCGATTGAATTTCGACCTGGAGCACACGAACTACAACAGCGTGTTCGTCCGCCTGTCACCACGCAAGGAAGGGCGCTACCGCTTCCAGACGACCTACTCCCCGCGCCCGTGGGCGACCCTGGGCGGATCCATCAACATCCTGCAACAATCGAACGCCGACGCGCAGACCCAGTTCGTGGGCCACAACCAAAACTACGGGCTGACCGCATCGCTCGCGCCGCGCGAGCGCTTCGGAATGGATCTGGCGTACAACTTCAACAGCGTGATCCAGAATGCCCTGATCTGCTTCAACGACACGCCGCCCGTAGGCGTGAGCCTTCCCTTCGTGACCAATGCTATGAACAACAATTGCGCAGGGAACGATACCGCCAATAACCTAATGGCCAATTCCTATTACACCAACCACACCAATTTCGGAATGACCACGATCCGGTTCAAGCCGACGAAGCGAGCGACGCTAAACGTGGGCTACAGCATGACCAGCGTTGACGGCAACGTGCCGCAATTCAACGTTCTGCAGCCTCTGGGCTCGTTGCAGTACAAGTACCAGCAGCCGGTGGCGAACCTGAGCATCGATATTGGCCATAAGCTGGCCTACAACATGGGCTGGAATTATTACCAGTACGGCGAAGGTTCGTTTGTCGGCCCGACCGCACCCCGTTATTTTCACGCCAACGCGCTAACCGAGTCCCTCCGTTACGCATTCTGATGTGGGTTTCTCAGGCAAGTGCATAGCCTTAGTTTTTCTCCCAGCTTTTTTCCAATTCTTAATCAAACTTTCAGCCGTTTATGCGATGGTATTGGTTGTTCTGAGTTCTCGGAGGGAAGGATGAAAGGATTTGTATTCGGAGTCGTCGTTGCAATTCTGGGCGTTGCCGTTGTTGTCTACGTCTACTTCGCGACCGGGATCGCGCCGGTTGCAACCTTGGCCGCACCGATGCCGTTCGAGAAGGCATTCGCTCGGATGGCCCTGCATGCTCGACTGGAAAGGGAGATGCCTGCTCAAGTGCCCGTCCCGGCAGACGAAGCGAATCTGCTTGCGGGTGCTCACATCTACGTGGAGCATTGTGCTGTCTGCCATGGCATTCCGGGAAAAGAGCAGACCGCCATTGCTGAAGGCGAATTTCCGCGGCCACCGCATCTTTTTAAAGGGAAGGGCGTCACCGACGATGAGCCCGGCGAGACCTATTGGAAGGTCGCAAACGGCATCCGGCTCACTGGCATGCCGGGTTTCAATCAGCATCTCTCTACGACGGAGATGTGGCAGGTGTCGTTGCTGCTGGCGCATGCCGACAAATTGCCCGACACGGTGAAGGCTGTACTCGTAGAACCGGGCAAATCCGGGACATAAGTGTAGAAACACTCGCTTCTCGTGGCGTGCGTTTACCAAGATCTAAACGGGCCAGCAGCGCGTGTGGCTGACCCGAAGACACAGGCAGCGAACAAAATCTCCCAACACCGAGCACACGAAGATCGTTAGAACCGCGCTTCAACGGGCCTAACTGATTTGCGGGTCGATTTGATCAACTGCAAGTGATTGAAACATGGCGGAGAGGGAGGGATTCGGAGCCGCCTGATTCAAAACGCCTTATTTTTTCCACATCCGATTCCTGACCATCACGATCGCTGTTCTGGCCGCCTCCGATCACTGATCGCCTTTCGGCCAGGAATGCTTGATAGGTTCTCGACATGAGCGTACATTGTACGTACATTGAGGGCCTAGTGTACATACGGAGAGTCGCTCCATGCCAGCAACTGCCGCACGCAAGAAACGATTGCAAAGGTTCAATGTTCGAGTCAGCGATAGAGAAGCGAGGCTGATTCGCCTTGGCGCCGAACATCGGGGTGTGAACATCACGAGCTTCATCTTGGAGAGCGCCTGCGTTCGGGCAGAACAGGAGATCGCCGACACGCGCTCTTTCAAGCTCAGTGCGAAAGACTGGCAAAAGTTCAGCGAGGCCCTAGACAGACCCGCACAGTTGAAGCCCAGACTCAAGAGGCTGTTTTCAGAATCCACTGTCCTCGAAGAGAGCTGATGAACCACCAAAAACCCCCGCTATCGAAGGTGGAGGCGATCT
>Ga0209006_10001390_pt1 | contig 21961 bp, 19 predicted proteins | sample JacPin_JW_Ref_O2_FD_188567 | JGI IMG/M metagenome (GOLD analysis project Ga0209006, IMG submission 188567) | Forest soil microbial communities from Algoma, Ontario, Canada - Jack Pine, Ontario site 1_JW_Ref_O2 (SPAdes) (version 2) | ecosystem: Environmental > Terrestrial > Soil > Boreal... | reverse complement strand
CTTCGTCGTGGTTGTCGCTGCGCTGGTCGCAGGCTCCTCCCTTGGGCTGTGGGGCTCGAACAGCGACAGGCGGGCTCACCTCTCCGCTGATCTCGCCAGACATCAGGCACGCAGGACGACCGAGCGCGTACGCGTCATCGTTCATGGGACGGATCACGCCACGCCTTTTTCTTATGATACTCACGTGCCGCTGGCGTTTTACGGGCTGGCGTTTCAGCCGGGAACTTACCGCACGCATGCCGAGCCGGTTGATCTCGCGGTGACGCTGGCATCTTTACTCGGAATCAATGCGCCCGCCGCCGCTACCGGGAGGGTGCTGACCGAGGCGTTGCAACCTGCGCATCGTTCGAATTCGAATTCTAATGCGCCTGCGCCACCGGCGCCTGCAGGGGTCGTGCCGCTCACGCCTCCCGCTGGGGGACTGCAATGACGCCCGTCGGTCAGCCAGACCTGAGTGTGAGCTTCGCTGGAATCGAGTTGAAGAATCCGATCATCGCGGCTTCGGGCACGTTCGGCTACGGGATCGAATTTGAAGACATTGTGCATCTTGACCGGCTCGGCGGGTTCGTCGTCAAAGGGCTTTCCAAAGAACCGATGACGGGGAATCCTCCGCCGCGACTTTATGAGACAGCGGCGGGGATGCTGAATGCTATTGGGCTGCAGAACATTGGGGCGCCGGCGTTTCTCACGGAAAAGCTTCCGGCGCTCCGGGAAAAGAAAAATGTCGTGGTCTTCGCGAATGTCTTTGGGCACTCGCGTGCCGATTACGAACAGACGATCGAGATTCTGAATCAGGGCGAAGGGATTGCGGCTTACGAAATTAATGTGTCGTGTCCTAATACTTCGCAGGGTGGGATTCAGTTCGGGAGTGATCCGCATTTGCTCGATGAGGTGGTGCGGACGGCGAAGCGCACGGCATCGCGGCCGGTGATCGTGAAGCTATCTCCCAATGTAACGTCGATCGCGCAGATGGCTTATGTCGCGCAGGAGGCGGGTGCGGACGCTATCTCGCTAGTGAATACGTTTGTGGCCATGGCCATTGATGCGGAGACGCGGCGTCCGCGCATTGCTAATGTGACAGCTGGATTGTCAGGTCCCGCGATTAAGCCCATCGCGCTGCGCATGGTTTACGACGCGGCCCACGCAGTGAAAATTCCGGTGATTGGGATTGGAGGGATTACTACTCCGGCGGACGTGGTGGAATTTATGCTGGCGGGAGCCAGCGCGGTGCAGGTGGGTACGGTGAGTTACTTTGATCCGGTCGCCACCGAGACACTCGTCGAAGAGCTAACCACTTACTGCCGGGAGCATCGGATTGAGCGGCTTAGTGACTTGACGGGTGGGTTGCTTACCGACTGAGTCCTAACGTCCGGCGCAAACCTACGCAGTCTTAACTCGTGGCGGCTCGGAGTTCCCTCTTAGCCGGCGGTTAGCAGAATGGGCTCTTCCGCGGTGATCACCAGGGTGTGTTCAAAGTGGGCGGAGAGCGAGCGGTCGGTGGTGCGGACGGTCCATCCGTCTTCGTCGGTAAAAACTTCGCCTGAGCCGCCAGAGATGATGGGCTCGACCGTGATGACCAGGCCTTCTTTCATGATCTGGCGGGCATGCGGATCGGGATAGTTCGGCACGTGCGGTGCCTCGTGGATAGTGCGACCGATACCGTGCCCTCCCAGTTCGCGGACGACGGCGAAGCCGGATTTGCGTACTTCGCGTTCAACGATCTTTCCGATTTCGTAAACGCGAAATCCGGCGCGGGCTACGAGCATTGCCTTGTTAAATGCCCGCTCAGCGCAAGCCATTATTTTTTCGGCGCGCGGACTGACTCGGCCGACGGGCACGGTGACGGCAGCGTCGGCCATGTATCCGTCTTTTTCGGCGGTCACGTCGAGTTTTACCAAGTCGCCTTCTTTGAGCTGGCGCTGCCCGGGAATTCCGTGGACGGCTTCGTCGTTCAGGCTGATGCAATTCGCGCCGGGAAATTTGTAGACCATCGAGGGAGCCGAGCGCGCTCCATTCTCTTGCATGATGCGGGCGCCGATGTCGTCCAAATATTGTGTGGTGACGCCGGGACGCACTTCGGCTTTCATAGCATCGAGCACCAGGCGAACAATACGGCCAACCGCTTTTAGGGAAATTAGTTCTTGCTCGTCCTGAATGCTCATGACTGGCTTCCTTCGCAGGATTGCTGAATAAAACTATCGCATAACGGCTGTCTGGGAGTCGATCAGGTTACACTATCGGCGGAGAAATTCATGTCCCGCTGCACAGCCTGTAGCGCCGAGGTGCCGGTTGCTAGCCGCTTTTGCTCGGCTTGCGGAGCTCCAGTCGGTTCGGACGATCGGACGATTTCGTCTATCTCCGACGCCGAAACCATCGCCGCGCGCGATCTTCCGACTCGCGAGTTTGCAACGGCTAAATCGCCGACTCCCCTTCGGCCGGCCCGTCCGGCATCATCGTCTTCTTCTTCATTGCGTCCTCCAAGCTCGGCGGCATTTTCTCTCAACGAAGGTCGATTTCTTCCTGGCCGTCTGCTTGCCGGACGCTACCGCATTATTGCCCTGCTCGGAAAAGGGGGCATGGGCGAGGTCTACCGAGCGGATGACTTGACGCTGGGCCAGCCGGTGGCACTCAAGTTCTTGCCTGAAGAAGCCTCGCGTGATGAAGCGCTGCTGGAACGTTTTCGCAATGAGGTGCGCATTGCGCGCCGGGTTTCCCATCCCAACGTGTGTCGTGTTTATGACGTTGGAGAAGTTGACGGCAATACCTTTTTCACCATGGAGTATGTGGACGGTGAAGACCTCGCGTCCCTGTTGCGGCGGATAGGTCGTCTACCGCAGGATAAGGCGCTCGACATTGCTCGCCAGCTCTGTGCTGGGCTCGCTGCCGCGCATTCCAAGGGAGTGCTACATCGCGATCTGAAACCAGCCAACATCATGCTTGATGGACGTGGCCAAGTAGTCATGACCGACTTCGGTCTTGCCGGGCTCGCCGATCAAATTCGTGGCGCCGATATCCGCAGCGGAACGCCGGCATACATGGCACCCGAACAACTCTCTGGCAAAGAAGTCACGATGCAGAGCGATTTGTATTCGCTCGGCCTGGTTCTTTATGAGGTTTTCACGGGCAAGCGTGCATTCACCGCCGAGGCGCTGGCGGAATTAGTGCGCGGCGGAGGGGCCTCCACTCCGAGCAAACCTTCGTCAGTGGTAAAAGATCTTGACCCGGCAGTGGAGCGCGTGATTCTTCGCTGCCTGGAAGCGGAACCATCCAGTCGTCCGAAATCGGCACTCAGCGTGGCGGGTGCGCTTCCCGGTGGAGATCCTCTCGCCGCCGCGCTGGCTGCGGGTGAAACTCCTTCTCCCGAGATGGTGGCTGCGGCCGGCGAAACTGCCGGCATGGCTCCGCGGATCGCGATTGCATGTCTCGCGGCCATTCTGATCGGACTGGGAGGTGCCATCTTTCTCACCGTCCGGCAAAATGTCCTCGATCAGATGGGAGCGGAGTTATCCCCCGAAGTGCTGGCCCAGAAAGCGCGCGAGATGATTGCCCACTTCGGATACGAAGGCCGGCCTGCGGATAGTTTTGTAGACTTTGAATACGACGGAGATTTTGTCAGCTACGTCGAGAAACACGACAAGCCGCATCCGCAATGGAACCAGATTGTGCGGTCACGACCATCACTGCTGCAGTTCTGGTACCGGCAGAGCCCTGACCAGTTATACGGCAGCGACTTTCATGATGGGCTGCTCACACCGGGCATCCTTGATCAGAACGATCCGGCGCCGACGCTTTCTGGCATGATTCGGGTTGAGTTGGATCCGCAGGGAAAGCTGATCGAGTTCGAGGCAATTCCGCCACAGGTTTTTACGGCGTCAGCGTCAGCGGCAGCGGCAATGTCCGCATCACCGCCTTCCGCGTTCAATTGGAATCCTCTGTTCAGCGCTGCCGATCTTGATCCGGCACAGTTTCAGCCAGTTACATCCACGTGGAACTCTCTTTCGGCTTTTGATACCCGCGCGGCCTGGACGGGAAAATGGCCGGGAACGGAACGGCCTCTGCGCATTGAGGCAGCGGCATTTCAGGGGAAGCCAGTTTTTTTTCAACTGATTGGTGATTGGACCCAGCCTTCGCGCATGCAGGCGCCACCGGATTCTACGGGGAAAAAAACGGGCGAAGTTATTTTTCTGATTCTCGGGGTCGCTTTGATAGTAGGTGCCTGCTGGATGGCGCGGCGCAACTACCGTCACGGCCGCGGCGACCGGGAAGGTGCATTGTTGTTAGCCAAGATTATGTTCGCGGTATTGATTTTGCTCTGGCTGCTACGCGGTCACATCGTCGCGGGACTTCAGACTTCCCTTCTGGTGGTTCTGGCCATAAGTACAGCGTTGTTTTTATCGGGTATGGTTTTCATTCTCTATCTTGCGGTCGAACCCTATGTCCGGCGCTATTGGCCGCAAGCCATTATTTCGTGGACCCGATTGTTGACTGGACGAGTGCGTGATCCGCTGGTCGGCCGTGACATCCTGTTTGGTGTGTTGCTGGGTGTGATCTGGATTTTGGTTTTCAAAATCGACAGCTTCGTGTTGATGAAAACGGGAGCGTCGCCCCAGCTCTTCTCTGTCGACTACCTGATCAGCACACGGCGGGGGCTCGGCATGTGGTTTTCTCAGTTTCCCGGAGCAATTCTCGGAACCCTGGAGTTCTTCTTTTTGTTCATGGGATTGAAGGTGTTGCTCAAGCGGGACTGGCTGGCCACAATTGCTTTTGTTGCGATTTTTACGGCGGCGAAAACGCTTGGATCGAATCATCCCGCGGTAGAAGCGGGTTTCACGATTCTGGTCTACCTGATTGCGGCCGTAATCATATCCCGCTTTGGCCTGGTTTCGTTGGCATGCGCCATCTTCACGGTCGACCTATTGGCAAACGTGCCTTTTACCGCAGACTTCTCGTCCTGGTATCTGGGCATGTCAATCTTCGCGTTGTTGAGTGTTGTCGCGTTAGCGGTGTGGGGTTTCTATCATTCGCTGGGCAGCGAACCGTGGCAGCAGGCGAGTCCGTAGATTCGGCTTGGTAAGATTCGGCTTGGGTAATCGGACAGGTAATTGAAATCAGGTTAGAGTTCGGCGCGGTGTTCGTGGAGAATACACCAGCAGCAACAGAAATCCTCCAAGGTAGAAACCCCAGACGTTTGCCAGGGTGAAGCCTGCGAGGCGGAGGACGAAGCCGAAGATTCCGAGTGCTTCGCATAACGTGTACAGAAAAATGTAGCCCGTTCTCCATTGTGCTATCGCCAGGTTGTCGTCGGATCTTTCTTTCAACGCCGATTCGGCGGGGACGACCAGCGTGCGGCGAACGACCACGGTCGCGCCGGCCAGGCTGATGGAAAGAAAAGACAAGGCGTGGAACAAGGTATTCTCGGGATCCCGCCCAGTGTGAGAAAGCGTTTCCCCGGCGACCGCGCACAGCGCGATGCTCGCCAGCATGGCGATCTGAATGAGTCGCACCAGGCGTACTGCTTGGCCCATTGCACTAGATAGTGCGCCTAAACCTGGGCTTCGTCATTCGGTATCTCCGCGAAGAACACCTTAGGTAACTGGCAGCAGGTTGGGGAGTTCCTAGTGATCGTGATGGCTCAAAGCCGGGCGTAGCCTGAGGAAGATCTGGAAGGAGACAGGGTTTTGGCCATAGATGGGATCAAGCGCTCTTGGCTTCGAGTAAAACGTCAAGTCTGCACCCATAGCTAGTTGCCACAGATTGGCTTGGATGAGGTCGTGCGCTCCCCCAAAAGTATAGGCTCCGATGCGGAAACCGGGCTGGGATGGATTGTTTGGGAATAGTTCATCTTTATCGACCAGCTCGATGCGGGAGAAGGCGTAGTTACGCGATTTGAAGTTCAGGGTTGTCTCGACCAGATAGCTGTTGAGATTGTGGTTATCGGCTTCCTTGTGTACTCGTCCCCAGATTAGCGACGTTGCCCATGATCCTTTCCACGACCCTGGCAAGGGGCGCACGTATTCCACCGACGCGGTCTGGCGGCGCTGGCTGCCGGGCTCGAGCGCTTCGGGATGCTCCAGGCGTCCATAGCTGTATTGGGCTGTCCAGTTGCGGGTTGGCGCTACGCTCAGGCGCGCAGACCAGGAATCGAGGGCGGCGAATTGGAGGCTGTAGCGTTTTTCGTCCGGCTCGCGGCCATTGAATACCGATCCCTCGATTTTGAAGCGGCTGATTTCGAGGCCGGTGGTTATCACGCCGAAACTGATGTGGGTGGAGTCTTGCAAATGATGGGAGAGCGGGGCCATTGGCAGTTCGCTGGCGGAGGCGCGGTGCATGAAGGCGACGGGACCTAGCGCGGGGTCTCCGGCAGCTGCGCCGTAGAACTCCAATGAGAGCTTTTCTTTTGCGGCGAGAGGGAGCGGGACGGTGTAGTCGAACGAGAGTTCGGAAAATACGTTGTGGGGATGCTGATGATCGACCAGAGGCTGACCGTGATAAGTTTCGCCGGTTTGGAAAAGCTCGGGGAATCCGGGATGGGGCGAGGTGAGCGATTCGGCGGAGAGCATCTCGCGAAACAGGATGCTTCCCTGGCCGAGTTTGTGCTGCTCCATCAGCATCAGCCAGTTGACGGACTCGGCTTTGCCTTCGCCGCGCGGTCCACCTTGCTGGTTGTAGTCGGCGAAGATAACGCCGTGAGCCATCAGATTCCAGGCGCCCAGCGATTTCATCCACATGTGGTCGGGGGTGGCGGCGGGTTGCCATCCGGTGCCGGAGGCGTTGTGCGGGGAGGGTTGCCAGTCGGGGGTTGCGGACATATCCATGCCGGGCATGTTCGTGTTCGGCATGGGGATGGTGGGCGGCTCGGGCGGGCGAGCGGGATTTTGATTTTGATCCATGTCGACATCGGCATTTGCGTTTTGCGCGGAAGTTGGCGTTAGCAAGAGGCCGAGTATGAAGACGAAAATCATGAGCGAACGCACTTCGAACTCCTTAAATCGGATGGCGTAACGTTGGCACGGAGCTTCGCAGCTTGGGTTGCGAGCTGCGTTTTTCTGGCTGAGGTTTTTTTGAGAGGTTAGATACGCAACTGAGTTGCGCGGAGTGGATCGGCGGAGAGGACGACTGCAGCTCTCAAATCGTTTGGAACACGACGGGCACTGGGATCGATTTGAGGAATTACGGTAGCGGATTGAGCGGGAGTGTGCGATGAATAGTAAGTCTGCGCTACGGCTGCGTCGTGCCCGGTGAGGCAGCACTGGTAACTGGATGGGGCTCGGGGAGATTGATGATGTTGTGAATCGGGAATTGTCTGGTTGTCGCGTACATGACAACTTGCCTTGTGTTGGACGGGCGCAGACGTTGATTCAACTGCGCGCGGCGGCGACGACGGCGCGGCTTCATCGGTCCAGGCAGTTGTCGAGAGCGGCGCACTTAGAAGCGCTACTATCGCCAGCAATCCCAGGATTTCGCGGCCGAATTTCACTAGTTTTCCCTCACAACTCTTGCCTCACAACTCTTCTCTTACAACTCTGTCTTCAAGGCTCTGCGATCACTTTATGTTCACGACCCCGTAAGTTTGACTCGTATTTCTTCCGGCACGCGCTCGCGAATTTCGGCGGGCAGGCGATCGTGTACATGGCGAGCACCTAATTTTGCAACGTCGACCATGACGGTTGGGGCTGGCGTTGCGACGGCGACGACCAGCCAGATTAGGGCTGACAGCGCGAAGCCTGCCAGGGCTCCGACTTCTAGCCAGAAGGCATGGCGCGGCTCCATGTAACGGATTACGGCGAACGCTAACAAGAAAACTGCACCTGAGGCCGACGCCAGCGCGATCAACGAAATATCGATGATGCGATGAATCTTCTGACGGCTGCGGCAGTGCTCGCATCCGGCGAAATGTAATTCGTAGTCTCCGCGCATTTCCGGCGCCAGACTAGAAATATCGTAGCGCCATCCAGCAAGGATTTTCCCTACGATGGGTTCCACACACTCACTCATAAGATGTTATGACCCGAGATATTAAGACCAACAGGTTATAAGCGGATGGATTCGAGAACATCGGTCTGGGTTGCCAGCAGAACACGGTTGTGCCAGAGTCCCTGGTGGCCGCCAAGCGCCTTTTCGGCCGTGGTTCGCGCGATTTCGGGATGGTTATTCTGTTCAGACAAATGAGCCAAGACTAAATACTCGGCCCCTCCATCATAATCGTTCGAGAAGAATTCCGCGAGGGCGTCGTTCGAAAGATGGCCAACGCGGCTCATTACGCGCTGCTTCACCGACCAGGGATACGAACCGGAACGCAGCATTTCAACATCGTGATTCGATTCTATGACTAATACGGTGCAACCGCGCAAATGGTTCCGCACGTTAGTGGGCATATAGCCCAGGTCGGTAGCAAAGCCGATCTTGATTCCTTCGGCGCGAAAAGTGAAGCCTACCGGATCGATGGCGTCATGCGGGATGGTGAAGGGCATGACTTCGATGTCGCCTATGCGAAAGCCGCGGCCGGAGGAGAAATGCTCCGACTTTGCGAGTTCGGGAATCACGCCTGCTTCGTCGCGCATGGCGCGGTTCCAGGCATGATGGGTCGCGGCGGTGATGAAGACCGGCACTTTCAGTTTGTTGGCCAGGCGCTGCAATCCGTTCACGTGGTCGGAGTGCTCGTGCGTAATCAGGATGGCCGAGATGTCTTCAGTGCGTTCGCCCAGTGCCTTCAGACGTTTGAACGTTTCGCGGCCGGATAGACCGGCGTCCACCAGAATGCGCGTTGAACTGGTGGCCACGAGGGCGCTGTTTCCACGACTGCCGCTCGCCAGCATCGACACCGAAACACACATGGTAAATAGGTTAACCCCGGGGGCTGTGGAAACGTGAAGAGATTTTCAGTAGCCGGTACCTTTGAGGGAACGGCTGATGAGGGAAACTTTAGCGTCCGCCGCCAGGGTGGTTAAAGAGTATGGGGCGCCTTGATGGAGGCGTTTTTCACGCTGCCGCCGCACGCAGGGTCGTGCGCGCACTGGCGGAAGGCGGGAACGATCAAGGCCTGCTCGAGGGTTGGATCGTTGAGATTGGAAAGCAGGTCGACCGCGCGGTCGGCTGCGGCGGCATCGCCAGTTTTTCCATAGGCGATGGCCAACAGTTTCAAAGAGAGCGGATTGTTGGGATCTTCTTCCAGATGCGGCATGGCCTCGGCAAATTTCTGCTGCGAAACGAGAAACGCTCCCAGAGCGCCGTTGTAGGCAAGGTCGATCACCGCGTCGCCGGCATCTTCGGACATTTTGGTCAGCGCATCGAGACTGGACTGCGCGACGTTGGTATTTTCCATCTTGATCGCCACTTCGACGCGAGCGCGAAGAATCTGCGCGGTGACCTGTTGGATGGCGGTGTGGTTGGTGTTTTCTCCGGCGGCGGCCGCGGCTTCGGCTTTACTTAGCAGTTGCAGCGCGTGGGACGCGTCCTCTTGATACATGGCCATCTGCCGGTACGTGTCGGCTTCGGCGAGGCTGATGTGATGGGCGTGGGCATCGTCGGCGATCGCCTGAAAGGCGCGGTCGGCCCAATCGAAATCGCCTTCACGAACGAATGTGGCCGCTTCGCGAGTACGCCAGAGGACGCGCTGTTGTTCGGGCACGGTGAAGCGGCGGAATCCAGCTTCGAATTCGCGGCGGGCTCGCGCCTCCTCACCTTTGAGGGCGTAGGTATCGGCGATGCCGAACTGCGACGAATAGAATTCGGGATCGATCGCCAGCGATGCGTGGTAGTGCTCGATGGAGGCATCGTAGCGTCCGGCCATGCGCAGAATCTCCGCGTAGGAATCCTGCGGATTGGGATCCTTGGGCAAAGCGGCGATGTACTTGTCCATGGTCTCGAACGCGTTATCGAAGCGGTGAACATAGGCGTAGTTGTAAGCGAGGTTGTTCAATAATCCCGGAGAATCGTTGATGCCGGAACGCTCGTAAATGGCGATGGAGCGGTCATACTGCTGTTGCGTGGTCAGCCACCAGGTGGTCATCCAGACGACGGTCTTGTCGTGAGGAAGCTGCGACAGCAGGTCGTTCATGCGGGTGATGGCTGAGAGCAATTTGTGATCGTAGGCGTCCTGATACCACTCAATCACTTCGCGTTCGGGAGCGCTGACATCTTCGCGATAGTTATAGGCCTTGGCTTGTTCGGCGATCTGTTCAGCGGAGTCGAGACTGATCTGCGCGAGAAGTTCGTGGGCCATGGCGAAGGCGGGGTCAAGACTGACGGCTTTGTGCAGCATTTCGATGGCTTGGGTCTGCTCGACTTGATCGAGGTAAATGGCGAGGGCTTTTTCGACCAACTTGCGGGCTTCCGGAGAACCGGTGGTGAGCTGAAGCGTGACAGGTGGCGGCTCCGGCTTCTTGGATTGCTTTTTGGCAGCACCCGCGGGCAACACCGCGACCAGCGTAAGGAAGAGAACGATGGGAAGGCTACGGAGTTGAGGTTTGCCGGCGGTCATTTTTGATTCCTCTTTTTCGGTACTTTCGATTTGGTCTTTTCAGTTCCTTATTCGGTTAATTACCTTTCAGGATGTAGCCCGGTTCCAGCGGAAGTTTGCCGTCAATTTTCAGGACGTTCACGTTGTTGGTCAGGGAATAGAGGTCGATGATGCCAATCGCTCCGCGAGTATTCGACACAACGTGCTGGACGGCGTCATCGGTATCGACGACTACGACCACTCCGGGATGCGCCTGGATGAGCGCTCGTGCCTGATCGGAAGTGATGTTTAAGATGCGATGCAAAATGAGCTGAACGTCGTCCGATCCAGGGTCGCGCATGACGAGGGTAATCGGCTTCCCGTCCTGCCAGGTCCGCATACGGGCATTGAAAATGCTCGCCAGATCGGCGGCTTTAAGATTGGTAGCCGCGTTGGCTTTGTCCGAAACGATGGCTAACTGCTTGGCATGAATCAAGCACGGAGCGGAAACAAGAAAGAGGAGTCCGGTAACGACGCGCGCTTTGAGCGCAAACGCATTGGTGAACTTGAGCATGGATAGTCACAGGGAGGAGAACTGAGAAATTGTAGCCAGCCGTTGACGAGGGCTGAAGGTAACCAACGTAGTTGCACTATTGCGTTCTGGCTGTTGCGGAGGACGTCAAATTGCTGCGATCGCCGCGCGTTGGTTCGGCGGCTGTTTACCTTTTTGGAAAGAGATTGTCAAACACGCCGCGCCCAATCGATCCGCCAAAGGCGCCGGCAATTCCGGGGACAAACGCCAGGAAGGATTCGTAGATCTGTGCCCGCTGGGGCTTTTCCGAGAGCAGAAAGTAGGCTAGCCACTCGACGACAGGAACGAAGACTCCGACCAAGAGCACCCAGCGCCACGGCTTCCGCGGACTCAAGATACCGAGCAGCATGCAGGCTGCCAGCACTACCATCGCGGTCAAGAGCAGGTCGCCGACCTTGATGTCGAGCCAGCCTGCGGAGACACCGAACGCTATCGCCAGCGTGTAATAGACGACATCGCCGTTCGTTTTCTTGTCGGGAAGGATTTCGCCCCAGGCAGTGGTCATTTGTTTAATCGTCCGGATCTGGGTAGTTGCTGCTTGGGGAGCCTTGTGCTCACGAGTACGTGTAAAACCCTCGGCCACTCTTGCGTCCCAGCCAGCCGGCATCGACCATCTTGACCAATAGCGGGCAGGGCCGATACTTCGGATCTCCAATTCCCTCTTGCAAAACGCGCATGATGTCGAGGCACACGTCGAGGCCGATAAAATCTGCCAGGGTCAACGGGCCCATGGGATGCGCCATCCCCAGTTTGAATACTTCATCGACCGCTTCTGCCGTGGCTACACCTTCCATCACCGTGTACATGGCTTCGTTCAGCAGCGGCATCAAGACGCGGTTCGAAACGAATCCTGGAGCGTCGTTCACTTCCACGGGAGTCTTTTCAAGTTTCACAGCAAGGTCACGTACGGTTTCGTAGGTCGCCTGCGAAGTGGCGAGACCGCGAATTACTTCGACGAGCTTCATCACAGGCACGGGATTAAAAAAGTGCATGCCGATAACTTTGTCTGGCCGCGCGGTCAACGCCGCAATTTTTGTGATGGAGATGGAGGATGTGTTTGAGGCGAGGATTACTTCCGGCTTCATGAGGCGATCGAGGTCTCGAAAAATCTCGGACTTGACAGCAAATTGCTCGGTGGCGGCCTCAATCACCAGATCGCAATCGGCCAGTTTCGCACGGTCGACTACGGCTGTAATTCGACCCAGGGTAGAGGCCTTGTCACTGGCCGTGATCTTGTTTTTCGTCACTTCGCGATCAAGGTTCTTGGCGATGGTAGCGAGGCCGCGATCGAGAAAGCGCTGCTCCACGTCGCAGAGGACGACAGCGAACCCGCTGCGCGCGAAGACATGGGCAATGCCGTTGCCCATGGTGCCTGCTCCGATCACGCCTACCGATTCAATCGCCATCGTTGTCATCACCTCGGTCATCACCTCGCGGCTGGTCGATTTATAAGAAATGAACTAGAAAGTTTAGCAGAGCGGAGTCAGAGCTTTGCCGGGGCCGGCAAGCACACGGGGAAACAAAAAAGGCGCCGCCCATGGCAGCGCCTTCTTTCGGAACAAACAATTCCGCGACCGGCAGCTAGGAACCCACTACGATTACTCTGCCTCCAGGGCCGGCTGCGATGTTGAGGGTGGCGCCGTCGGATACAGCGGCTGTGTAGTTGTAGGATCCGGCCTGGGCATTCAGCAGCGAATGGCTTATTCCGTCTGCACTCTTCAGAGCGGGAGTAAACGGATCGTTGCCATTCCAATTAATGTTGTACCCATCGCCGGCAACTGCGGGCCTTACCAGAATCGTGCCAGTTCCGAGCGAATTGTTGCCTAGTGGAATCGCCACCGGGTTCGGGGTGTAAGTTAATGCATTGTTACCGCCGATTACGACGACCATTGGACCCAGCCCCGCTTGGATAGCCCATGGACCGGTGCTTACGCCGTTGCCAGTTATCGTGTAATTCACGCTGGCACCGGTTCCTCCCGGCACGGTCTGAGCCTGACTGGATCCAGTCGCCAGATTTGTGATGTCGGTGAACATGCCTCCGTTCGCGGCTTTCGGCGTGAAGGAAATGGTAATTGTGCTCCCAGAATTGTTGGTGAAAGTAACGGTTATCGACTGTCCCACCGGACCAGACACCATACAACCTTGCGGCGATGGAGTTAAGGTCGAGTCGATATTGATGGTCTGATTCTGGTTGTAGCTTTCGATCGGGATGACACGCGCGGCCATGAGTGGCTCCTTGTTGAGGCAGAATTTGAACAACGGCCTATCTGGCTAACTTCACAACTTAAAACTTGTTTCTAACTACTTCTTAGCTTGCTGGAATCGGGGATCCGCGATTAGCCCTTGCAGATCCGGCGAACTCTTCAGGTCGGCAAGATCATAACCCTTTTGCAGACTTTTCCCCACGTATTGCAACGCCATTACACGATCTCCCAGGTCTTCGTACGCCTCTCCGGCAGCCTCTAGAACGTTGGGGTCGTCGGGCGAAAGCGCGAGCGCCGATTGTATGCGGGAAATGGCCTTTTCGCGAGCTTTTTTCTGAGCGTACAGCACCCCCAGCTTCGACTGCGCGAGGGCGTCACGCGGGGAGTCGAGAACGGCTTGTTCCAGCAACGGAATTTCATGGTCGCGCGCGGCAGCGGCTTTCTCGCTGTCTTTGAGAGCTGCGTAGGATTCCTCCAGGTTACCCCAGACCAGATAGTCCTTGTCATTCAACTGGAGGGCTTTCTCGGTCGCCGAGGCAGCTTCGGCATACCTCCGTTCCTGGTTGTAGAGATATCCCAGGTTGGCGTAGGCGGGATAAGTGGGCTCGATCGCGATCGACTTCCGCAGCATCTGCTCAGACTCAGGATAGTGCTTTTCACCCATGGCGCTGTAGGCAGCGCCTAAATTGAGATAGAGCGCGGCATTGTCGGGAGTAAGTTGGATGGCATGACGATACTGCGCCACGGCTTCGTCGTAACGCTGATGCTCGTCCAGGAATTGTGCCAGGTAGTTATAGCCATCCCATGAATCGGGCCTCAGAGCTATCGCTTTGCGGAAGGCTGCCTCGGCATCGGCGGTGCGTCCCGCCGCGTTGTAGGATCGGGCTAATCCAATGACCGCATCGGCGTTGCGCGGGTCGAGTTGCAAAGCCCGCTGGTACTCCTGTAAGGCCAGGTCGTAGTTACCCGTGTTGCGGTGGATGTGGCCTAGCGTGACATAGACCATGGGTAAGCGATCATCCAACTGTTGTGCCTTTTGGCAATTGGCAAGGGCTTCGTCGATCCACTTCTTATCTTTATCCAATTGGTATTTCAAGCGGTAAGCTTCGCCCAACTGAGCGAACCCTAATGCGAAACGGGGATCGGCCTTCACCGCCCGGTCGAGCGCTGCGATGGCAAGATCGAGATTCCCCGCCTTATCGTAGCGCTGCGTGTAACCGAGCGCTTTCAGATACAACTCATATGCTCCGGCATTGGCTGAACCGCCCTTGTTTTGAAGCATCTGCGGAGTCACTTCAATGCGCATGAGCCTGGCTAATCCGGTCACGGCTTCATCTTCGAGGACGGAGAAGTCGCCCGCACGATCCTCCAAGGGAACGGAACCAATCTGGCGCAGAGTCTTCGTATTCACCAGATTTACGGTCATGTGAATGGTCTGTCCTTCACGCCGCAAGCTGCCTTGGACGGCTACGGTAGCTCCTAGCTCTCGCAATGCAGAACCAGGATCGGATATTTTCAGACGCCGCACTTCACTGGACGGCAGAACCCAAAGTGATTGCTTGCCTGATTCGAGATTGGTGAGGCGGCTGGCCAGACTATCCATCAACCCTGCGGAAATTTCTTCGTTCGCTGGATCATTGCCCACATTTTCAAAGGGCAATACGACGATGTGATCCACTTCGGGGGTGAACCATCCCGAGACGTGCTCGCGCACAGACGGCACAAACGAAAGCCCGGCCAGCACCACTGCGAACGCGCCAAGACTTGCCAGCCAGCGGCTCCATCGGGGCGCTGGGGTGGGCACACCCCAGGTGGGACGCGAGGCTTGCTCGATTTGTTTGCGCAATTCCGCGGAGAGTCCTGAACCTAGACCGGCGTCCAGACCCGATCCGGTCTTCGATGAATGTCGGTAGGATGATGGCCCGTGAGATGAGCGGCTGCCGCTTTGCGCCGCTGTCGCCGATGGATCAAGCCGGTCGCGTACTTCTTTTAGATCGGCCACCATCTCGCGGCAACTCTGATAGCGGGTGGCAGGCTCCTTCGAAAGCGAACGGTAAATCACGCGTAAAAGATCGATGGGGATTTCTTCCATCTGATGCGGGGGCTCGTTTAAGATGGCGAAAATCGTGCCCGCCGGCGTATCGCGCAAAAACGGATTCTTTCCCGTTACCATCTCGGTGAGGACAATTCCCAGGGACCAGATATCCGAGCGCTGATCCACGAACTTGCCGACCGTCTGCTCGGGCGACATGTAGCCGATGGTTCCTGCCGTGCTCACGCTCTGGGTGGTGTTCGTGGCCGCCAGCCGAGCGAGACCGAAGTCGACGATCTTGGCCACGCCAATCTGCGTGAGAATGACATTTGAAGGCTTGATGTCGCGATGGACCACGGCGCCAGCATGAGCGGCTCCCAGTCCCTCGCCGATCTGGATGGCGATATCGACCGCTTCAGCCATAGGGAGCGGACCACGACGCATCTTCCGCACCAGCGTTTCGCCGGCGTAATACGCCATCACGATGAAGGAGCGGCCGTCGGCGGTTTCCTCCAGGCCGTGAATCACGCCAATGTTGGGATGGTCGAGCGAAGATGCGGTGCGGGCCTCGCGGAGAAAACGCTCTTTGTCTTCGTCGCTGGAAACGATGTGCTCAGGGAGGAACTTGAGCGCGACAGTGCGCTCGAGTTTGACGTCGAGCGCGCGATACACCACGCCCATTCCCCCGGCTCCGGCCAGACCGAGGATCTTGTAATTGCCGACGACATCTCCCGCGGACAAAGTGGCAGTAGGGTCAGTCACCGAGCGTCCCCCACTGGGGATGAACTTCGAACTTTACCCCAACGCCCGCGGCGATTGTCGGTTCCGGGATTATCGACAGTAGAATCCGGTTCCGCGCCACGGTGATACGCTACCGCATTTGCGGCCCACAATAAAGTGGAAGGAAAGGGGCGCGGCCAGATGGCGCTCCTGGCGCGCGCCTTCTTCGAAGATGGGATTTTCAATTCGGTGGTGGATCCGTCACAGGGCCGCGGTTACGCTTTCGCTGGAGCGCAACAAGAAAGTGCCCGCTGCCACGAACCAGATCGATTGAAGTAAAACAATAACGCCGAACCCATGGGCATCGAGGGTTAAATGTCCGGAGAATAGAGCCAGCAAAATCAACGGGCCAATAATGCAGCCGTAGATGCCAAGGCCTCGGAGCCGACTGGTGGCTCGCAGAAGCGCGACGGACCAAACGATGATCGCGATCGAAGAAGCAGCGACGAATACCTGCGCATACGCCTGGTTGGCATAAAAGTTGTAATGCTGGATCATCCGCCAGGTATCGATAGCGGATGGGGCGCCCGCCGATGCCACAATCTGGCGGAGAACGCTTGGCGCGATCAATCCATCCGCGACGGCGGCATTCATCACGGCCAGCATTGCGAACGCGTATAGCACCAAGCCTATCGCCGACAAGCGGCTTTGAGCGGCCAGTTGACGGCAGAATCCCCAAGCGCCAAGGAACAGGACCGGGAGACAGGCCAGTCCGAGCGCGTGCACGATAATCAGCTTCTGAATCATAGGCTGTATATCTGCTGCGGCGATGTGCCCGGTGGGATGTAAGACCATGGTTATAATTACGCCGACGGATCCAACGATCAGCGCCAGTCCACTTAAACGGTTATCAGTCATGCACCGAACTCTAGAGGGCTCGGTGGGAGCGGTCAATCCGGATTCGCTCAGCACACTACGATGCTGAACAAAGGGTAGGTCAATGTCCCGAAAAGCAGTGCCGTCGGCCGAGAAATCGCGCTCCAAGCCGGTCGCCAAGACAAGCCGGAACTTAGTTCTCAAGTTAATCCCCAAGGGCGGCAAGAAGGTGGACCAACGGGTCCGGCGCACGCGCAACGCACTCGGCGATGCGCTGATCGCGCTTATGCAGGAGAAGCCTTTCGAATCCGTTACGGTGCAGCAGGTGCTCGACCGCGCCGGAGTTGGGCGGTCGACTTTTTACACGCATTTCACCGACAAGAACGATCTGTTTCTCAGCGACCTTGAGGATTTCCTTGAAATGATGTCGATGCTGCTTCTGCGGCGGCGTGAGGCTTCGAACCGTGTCGCTCCAGTGCGGGAAATGTTCGCACATGTCGCCGAAATGCGTCCCTTGCTTGGAGCTTTGAGGGCGGCCGACAAGCATCGAGATTTTCTGGAGCTGGGACAAGAGTACTTCGCCCGCGCTATCGATCAGCGTCTCGGCGAGTTGGAGGCATCGCGGTCACTCGACCGGGCGAAGCGGACCGCGATGGCACACGGGTTCGCTGGATCGCTGTTCTCGATGATGGTGTGGTGGCTCGATCGTCCGAACTTCGGTCTTGGTAAGAGCGATCGTCTCAAGAGTAAGACCGGTGGCAACGCGCTTCCCACACCTGAGATCATGGACGATCTTTATCACCAGATGGTATGGTCGGGCGTGGCGGGTCAGTTGGAGCAGGCTAAGAACGCGCAGGCGCAGACAGCAGTGGCCGGAGAGTTATCCAAAGCCGGTAGAAGGATCAGGAAGCCTATTTTTCCTTAGCCACCGTCAGACGATTTTCCGCTCGGTGCAAAGCGTCTTCGGCGCGAGCGTAGTCCAGATCGGGGTTATTACTCTTTAAGAGTTGCTCGGCACGATCTTTGGCTTGTTGCGCACGCGGCACGTCGATCTCCGGTGGGCGTTCGGCCGCTTCAGCCAGAATGGTTACTCGGTCAGGCAGCACTTCGGCAAATCCCCAGGCGACTGAGAGTGCATGCGTCGCTCCACCGGCTTTGTAAGTGATGATACCGACGGCGAGCTCGGTTAGTAACGGGGCGTGGCCGGGGAGAATGCCCAGATACCCGCTCAGACCGGGTATCTGCGCTTCCTCCGCCGATTCCTTGACCAGGAGCCGGGTGGGCGTGACGATTTCGAGTTGGAAAGTATCTGCCATGCAGTCGTCGGTCGTGGTTACTAGGCGGCGGTCTTCATTTTTTCCGCTGTCTCCAGCACTTCGTCAATGGTTCCCTTCATGTAAAAAGCCTGCTCCGGGATGTCGTCGTACTTGCCTTCCACGATTCCGCGGAAACCTTTTACGGTGTCGGCAATCTTTACGTAGCGTCCCGGAGTACCGGTGAATTGTTCGGCCACGAAGAATGGCTGCGACAGAAATTTCTGAATTTTTCGGGCGCGAGCGACCGTTATTTTCTGATCTTCGCTCAGTTCGTCGATACCTAGAATGGCGATGATGTCTTGCAGATCTTTGTATGTCTGCAAGGTTTTCTTCACCATCTGCGCGACATCGTAGTGATCCTGGCCGACGATGCGCGGATCGAGTATGCGCGAAGTGGAAGCGAGTGGATCGACCGCCGGATAAATTCCGATTTCGGTTAGCGCACGCGATAAAACAGTGGTGGCATCGAGGTGAGCAAAGGTGGTTGCGGGAGCGGGATCGGTCAAATCATCGGCGGGAACGTAGATGGCCTGCACCGATGTTACTGATCCCTTCTTGGTTGAAGTAATGCGCTCTTGTAACTCACCCATTTCCGTGGCTAAGTTTGGCTGATAACCTACGGCGCTGGGCATGCGGCCCAGCAACGCCGATACTTCCGATCCGGCCTGGGTGAAGCGGAAGATGTTGTCGATAAAGAGAAGCGTGTCTGAACCTTCTTCGTCGCGGAAGAATTCGGCAACCGTGAGGGCAGTTAATGCCACTCGCAGCCGGGCACCTGGAGGTTCCGTCATCTGGCCGTAGATCAGCGCCGCTTTGGATTCGGCGGGCTTGCCCGGCTTGATGACTCCTGACTCGGTCATTTCGAGCCAGAGATCGTTGCCTTCACGGGTACGTTCTCCGACTCCGGCAAACACGGAGAAACCACCGTGCTGCTTGGCGACGTTGTTGATGAGTTCCATGATGACCACGGTCTTGCCTACGCCGGCACCACCGAACAGACCGATCTTGCCGCCCTTCAAGAAGGGCTGGATCAGGTCGACGACTTTCACTCCGGTCTCGAACATCTCCGCGGTGGTCGATTGCTCGTCGAAGGCGGGCGCGAGGCGGTGAATGGGCATTCTCTTGTCGCAGGCGATGGGGCCGAGATTATCTACCGGCTCGCCGATCACGTTCATGACTCGTCCCAGCGTGCCGCGGCCTACGGGAGCGGAGATCGGCCCTCCCAAGTCGATGGCCTTCATGCCTCGAACCATTCCGTCAGTGGCTTCCATGGCCACGCAGCGGACTCGGCCTTCGCCCAGATGCTGCTGGACTTCGAGGATTACGTTGATGGGGGAAGGCACCGTGAAGCCGTCGCTGACTACGCGGAGAGCTTCATAGATGGGAGGCATCGCGGCTTCGGTGAACTGGACGTCCACGGCAGGCCCGGCGATTTGGATTACGTGTCCGATATTTTCTGGCATAGATAAGTTCTCGATGATTCTATTCGTCGCAATTCCAGCCCCTCAAGGGCGTCAATTTCTATTGAGCTGCTGCTCCGCTAACTATCTCAATAATTTCTTTTGTGATCTTGGCCTGGCGCGCCCGGTTCATGATTAGGGTCAGCGACTCGATCATGTCGCTGGCGTTGCTGGTGGCTGCATCCATTGCGGTCATACGAGCGGCGTGCTCGGCGGCCACGGATTCCAACAATGCGCGGAAAATCTGGATGGCGATGTACTTGGGCAGAATTCCCTGGAAAAGCTGACTGGGCGGCTGCTCGTAGATGTAATCCACCGACGACATGCCAAATTTTGCCGCATCTTCGTCCAAGGCATGCGTATCGGCCGGACGCACACCTACTCCTGCGCCTTTCGCCGCTTCTAATCTTTCTTTCTTTTGTTCGAGCGTCGCTTCTTCGGCGAGGGCGACGTCGACTTCGCCGATCTCACGAATCGGGAGCAAACGTTCGGCCACCAGCCGTTGCGCGATCACCGATTTGAATTCGTTGAAAAGGACGTAGACGCTATCGATTTCGTGATGCTTGTAGCGAGCGATCACACTCTCGCTTAAAGCAGCGGCGAATTTATATTCGACTTTGCCCAGCACTCCGACATGCTCACCAACGATTTGAATTCGTCCTGCACGCTTGGGAGCGACTTCATTTTCGTGGTGGACCGGCGAGACGCCCGCATCCCCAACCGGCTCTTCGGGCCTGGCTGGAGCTAGCGGGAAACGCCTGCGCATGAAGTCGCGGCCTTTGCGGCCCACGCATTCTATGTCGATATTTTTGTCGGCGTTCGACTGGATAAACTTCGACACCAACTTCAGAATGTTGGTATTGAAAGCTCCGGCAAGGCCTTTGTCCCCAGTAACCAGAATCAGGAGAATGGTCTTTTCCTCGCGCTCGGCCAGCAGGGGATGTAGAGGCTCTCCGGTGACGGCGTCGTAGATATCGGCTCGCTCTACCAGCGACTTCAGGACGTTGGTCAACATCTGCGAGTAGGGCCGAGCGGCGAGCGCCGCTTCCTGCGCGCGGCGTAATTTCGCCGCAGAGACAGTCTTCATCGCTTTGGTGATCTGCCGCGTGTTGACCACGCTGCGGATTCGGCGCCGGATGTCGAGAATGTTTGCCATTGGTCAGGTCGAGAGCTTGAGCCTTATACTTTTATTTTGTTACCGCTTGCCTCGAATCGACGAACTGCTGCTTTGCTTCTTTGATTACTCGGGACATTTCTGCTTTTAGATTGTCGTCCAGGACCTTCTTTTCCATGATCGTGTTCAGAAGACCCGGGTTCGTCGTCTCTACATACTTGTAGAGATCCTTTTCGAAATCGCGTACCTGGTTTACTGGCATGTCATCAAGCACTCCGCTGGTACCGGCGAAGATGATCAGGATTTGCTTCGAGAACGGCAACGGACTGAATTGACCCTGCTTCAATAGTTCCACCAGGCGCTGGCCGCGATTCAACTGGGCTTGCGTGGCTTTGTCCAAGTCACTTCCGAATTGCGCGAACGCGGCTAATTCGCGGTACTGAGCCAGTTCCAATTTCAAGGTGCCGGCAACCTGGCGCATGGCTTTGATTTGAGCGCTGCCGCCTACGCGGCTTACCGACAGTCCTACGTTCACAGCGGGACGAACGCCCTGATTGAATAAGTCGGTTTCCAGGTAAATCTGACCGTCGGTGATTGAAATCACGTTTGTTGGAATGTAGGCGGAGACGTCTCCGGCCTGGGTTTCGATAATTGGCAGTGCGGTCAGCGAACCTCCACCTAACTTTTCGCTTACTTTGGCGGCGCGTTCCAGCAGGCGCGAGTGGAGGTAGAAGACGTCTCCGGGATAGGCTTCGCGGCCCGGCGGGCGGCGCAACAAGAGCGAAATTTCACGATAGGAGGCGGCGTGTTTCGAGAGATCGTCGTAGATGCAGAGGGCGTGGCGTCCGTTGTCGCGGAAATACTCGCCCATAGCGCAAGCGGCGTACGGGCTGATGTATTGCATCGGCGCGGGCTCGGAAGCCGAAGCCGCTACTACGATGGTGTACTCCATGGCGCCGGCATCTTCGAGAATCTTTACGACCTGCGCGATCGAGCTTCGCTTCTGACCGATCGCATTGTAGATGCAGACAAGGTTGTTGCCCTTGCTGTTGATGATGGTGTCGAGGGCTACGGCGGTCTTGCCGGTTTGGCGATCGCCGATGATCAGTTCGCGCTGGCCTCGACCGACCGGAATCATCGAGTCAATGGCTTTAAGACCGGTGGCCATAGGCTCTCGAACGGGCGCGCGGTCAATGACTCCGGGAGCGA
>Ga0209006_10001389_pt1 | contig 21964 bp, 16 predicted proteins | sample JacPin_JW_Ref_O2_FD_188567 | JGI IMG/M metagenome (GOLD analysis project Ga0209006, IMG submission 188567) | Forest soil microbial communities from Algoma, Ontario, Canada - Jack Pine, Ontario site 1_JW_Ref_O2 (SPAdes) (version 2) | ecosystem: Environmental > Terrestrial > Soil > Boreal... | reverse complement strand
TATTCCTTGCCATCGAGCGGGTCCAGTGTGCGGGTAGTCGCGTCTCCGGGATTGAGGCCCCGTACATCAGCTCGGTAGTAATCCGCGTCATCGCTCATGTCGTCAGATTGTCAGACGGTGTCGTTCTACGATAGAAAAATTGGCCGAAATGCCGCAGAGTCGGCCAATGTATTTGTGGGCTCATATCTCAGAGCGGTCTCTGTGCGACAAATACACTGCCAAGCGACAGCTGCTCCCGCTGTTTCATTAGCCGAAAGGCCGCCGGCGAAACAGGAACAGCAAGACACTGGGCACGACGGAGCCGCATCAAGACCACTGGGATGTAGATGCGCACATTTCCGCCCCCGATCCGGGTATCAATCGGAAGCCACTCGCATCAACACAGTCAGCGGCGCGCACGACGCCCCACCACCACAATGGGAATTTTCGGGCTCATCAGGTCTCCTCACCCTCCACGAGCCGCTGGATGACCTCCGACACCGCCGGGTAGGCGCGGTGCCGGCGGCGGATCACATCGGCCACCAGCCCGGTCCACCCGGTCTGATGAGATGCGCCCAGGCCCGCGCCGTTGTCGCCGTGGAAGTACTCAAAAAATAACAGGTTGTTCCGCCAGCGTGGGTCGGTCTGAAACCGGCCCATCCCACCGAAACATGGTCGAGATCCGTCATTGCCGACCAGGAATAACGACACCAGGCGTTCCCAAAGATCGGAGGCCACTGCGTCGAGGGTGACCCAGCTGCCCGAACCCGTCGGGTATTCGATCGTGAGCTCGGCACCGAAGAACTCGTGGTAGCGCTCCAGTGCCGTCGCGGCGAGGTAGTTAAGCGGGAACCACACCGGGCCCCGCCAATTGGAGTTGCCACCGAACATTGCGGTGGTCGACTCGGCGGGCTCGTAGTCGATGCCGGCGTGCACGCCGCCGATGTCCAAAACGTACGGATGGTCTCTGTGATAGGCCGATAGGGAACGCAGACCGTGCGGCGAGAGGAACTCGGCGGGATCGAATATGGTTTGCCAGAGTCGACGGACCCGCTCGAGGTCGGCTACACCGACCAGTAGCCGCCGCTCGCCGGGCGTGCCGCGCAGGATCCCCGCGGCGACCATGTCTTTGGTGCCGCCCAGCCCATGATGTCGCAGGTAATGGGCGAACCCCTTGTCTGTCACCAACGACTCGTCGATGGCCTGCTCATTGACCACCGCCACCGCGAGCAACGGAATCATGGCGACCATCGAGCGCACCCGGATCGGGACCGCGTCGCCATCGGGCGGCTCGATGCGGTCATAGAACATCCCGTCGCGTTCGTCCCAGGTGCCCACCGTCTCCAGTGCGTCGGCGATGCCGGCGAAGTGCTCGAGGAACTTCTGCACCAAATCGAGCGCGGGTCGCTGCCCGGACCCGTGCAGGATCGCCGCAATCGTGGCCATTGACAACGCGTATCCCGCCATCCACCCGGTGGCGTCGGACTGCTTGAGGACGCCGCGGACGGGAAGGTGGGATCGGTCCAAGGGGCCGATGTTGTCCAGCCCCATGAAGCCGCCCTCGAATAGGTTGGACCCGTTGGCGTCCTGCCGGTTAACCCACCAGGTGAAGTTGACCAAGAGCTTGTCGAAAATGCGGCTGAGGAAATCGAAGTCGCGGCCTCCGTCGATGCCAAACACCTCCAGCGCCGCCCAAGCATGCACGGGCGGGTTGACGTCGGAGAAATCCCACTCGTATGCGGGCAGCGCCCCGTTGGGGTGTTGAAACCACTCGCGGCACAGCAGCAGCAGCTGGTACTTCGCAAACGCCGGATCGACGTGCACCAGCGCGACGCAGTGAAAAGCCAAGTCCCACGCCGCAAACCACGGATACTCCCAGCCGTCGGGCATCGACATCACGTCGAAGGCCTCGAAGCTGGGCCAGTGGGCATTGCGGCCCGACTTCCGCTGCGCGGGTGGGCGCGGCTGGGTTGGATCGCCGTCGAGCCAGCGGGCCACCTCGTAGTAATAGAACTGCTTGCTCCACAGCATCCCGGCGAACGCCTGACGCATCACCGCGGCCTCGTCGGCCGACGCCGCGGCCGGAGTGAGCTCGGCGTAAAACTCGTCCGCCTCGGCGCTCCGCCGGTCGACCACCTGGGTGAAGTCCGCGCCCAATGCCGTCGCCGGGTCGGAGCCAGTGCCGGCCTGACGCAGCCGAAGCCGCAGTTCGGCCGTCGCGCCCGGCGCCACCGTGACCTGATACCACGCCGCGCACTTGCTGCCCCGCCGCTGCGGGTTGACGGTGTCCGCCCCGGACACGACATGGTCGTTGATGCCGTCCTTCGGCCACCGTGAGCCACCCGTAACCCCATACAGCCGAGCAACATTCGTCTCATTGTCGCAAAACAGCAGCTCCGGCCCGCAGCCCTGCGGGGCAGGGCCAGCCAGCAGCTCGAGGTCGCCAAGGAAGGGGTGCTCGACCGCCACCGTACCGGTGGCGCTGGCAGCCAGCGTCGGCGCGGCCGTTCCGACATCCCAGGACCAGGTGTTGCGGTACCACAGGGTCGGCAGCACGTGCAGCAGTTCGGTTTCCGGCCCGGCGTTGGTCACGCTGATCGTCATCAGGATGTCAGTCGGGTCCGCCTTGACGTAGTTCACGTTGACGACCCAGTACCCGTCGTCGAAGACGCCGGTGTCCAGCAACTCGTACTCGCAATCGAACTTGCCGCGCCGGCGGTTCTCGTCAAGCAGCTGCTGGTAGGGAAACTGTTGCTGCGGATAGTGATAGCGCCAGCTGTTCCACGCGTGGCTGGGCAGCGCATCGCGGTACCACCAGTACTCCTTGACGTCTTCGCCGTGATTGCCCTCTGTCCCAGTCAGGCCAAAGGCACGCTCCTTCAGAATTGGGTCGCGCCCGTTCCACAACGCCAGCGCCAGACACAGCCGCTGCTCGATGTCGCAGAAGCCGGCCAGGCCGTCCTCGCCCCAGCGGTAGGCGCGCGAGCGTGCGTGATCGTGCGGCAGGTAGGTCCATGCGTCGCCGTCGGCGCTGTAGTCCTCGCGGACCGTGCCCCACTGGCGTTCGCTCACATACGGTCCCCACAAATACCAGTCGCTGGCCTGCCGCAAGCCCAAATCGAGCCGGCCGAAGCTGTCAACCCGACGGCGCTCCGCGCCCGCCGTGGTTGGCATCATGTTGAACCTCCAAACCACGTGCTGTTCAAAGGATCCCGTGAAGCCTCCACGATGGTTATCAGCTCACCATTCGCCTCTCGCGATCAGGTGCGCAATGCCTCCGCGTCGGCGCGCGTGTACATCGCATCGAGCACCGCGGACTCGGCTTCATCCACTGCGTCCTGCGCGAAATCGATCGCGTCAAGTGCGTATGACTCGGCCATATCGGCATCCATAGCCGTCACGCCAGCGTCGAAGCGGTCCGCCTTCTCCTGGGCGCGAGTTCGCATCTCGGCGACATGGGACTGCCACTTGCCGCGGATCTCCTGCCAATGCGACGACACCTTATTGCGCGAGTCATCTGCGTTTTCCTTCAGCTGATTGCTTGCCGCAGTTGCCTTCTCTCGTGCGCTGGCAGCGTCGGCAGCAAGCTGATCTTTGGTGTGTTGGCCAGCCGCACGAAGATGTTGTGTCGCCGCCTTTGCGTGGTCGGAAATCTTCTCGAACTGGCTACTCAGATCTGTGTTTGCCACTAGAAACTCCTTCATCAACTCATCGCTGGCTAATCGCCAAACGTCTTAACGTTGGGCCGCTTCAACGCGGCCTAAAGTGATCGTCGGCTATGGGTGGCAACGGGTCATTGTTGGCCGACACACAATGGTCGCGCTGACGTTATTCGCGACGACAGCGGGCAACAGGCGCATGTGCGCTTTGATCCCTTAACGTCCGCGGTATGCGACCGCATCGACGGGTTTCCGTTGGGGCACAACGTCGGGCGCTTCGTTCGCCGATGGTGTAAGGGCCGTCCTGCGGAGGTTGTGGTGGCCGCGGATTACCAGGTGCTCTCGCGGGCAACAATGAAGAAGTAGCCGTCCTCGTCGACCCGGCCGCTGTCGCCAGTCGAAAACCAGCCGTCGACAATGGCATTCGCGGTGGCCTCCGGCAAGTTCCAGTAGCCTTTCATCACGTTGGGCCCGCGGACTTGTATCTCGCCGGGTGCCCCGGTCGGCACCTCGGCAGCGTGTTCGTCGACCACCCGCATCTGCACGCCGTCGATGGGTCTGCCGATTGAACCGACCTTGCGCAGCGCTGCGAGACGATTGAAGCAGGCCGGTCCGGAGGTTTCCGACAGCCCGTAACCCTCGAGCACCGCGGATTCTGATTGGTCCTCGAACCGGCCCACCATCTCCACAGGCATCGTCGCGCCCGCCGACATGCAGACCCGTAATGAGCCCAAATCCGGCTCGTGGCCAGCGGTGGCCGCGAGCATCGCGGCGTACATGAAGGGTAGCCCCTCGAATATGGTGACCTGTTCGGCCGCAAACATTTCCAACGCTCTGCCCGGGTCGAACCTCGGGAGCAGGGCCAGTGTCGCGCCGGTTGAGATGGCTGCCGCCAGACCGCATGTCATTCCGAACGCGTGAGATAGTGGCAGGCACCCCATCACGACGTCGTCGGGCCCGATACTGAGCAGCCTGCGCGCAATGACGCCTTGGTTGCAGGCCAGGTTGCTGTGGGTGAGTTGGGCGCCCTTGGGCACCCCGGTTGTATTCGACGTGTGCAGGATGACCGCGTTGTCGTCGCCGGCGCGGGTCACTGGCCACGGCTGGCCGAGAAAGCTACCGATCAGGTCTTCAAGCGTGTTCTCACCGACACCGATTCGGGCGACACCGGCGGCCAGCGCACCGGCGGTAGCCGCAGCCCCGCATGACGGCGCGAATATCAGCAGCCGCGCACCGGTGTTGGTCAAGAAGAACTCGACTTCGCGGGCACCTCGCTGCGGATCTATCGGCACGACAACCGCTCCAGCGTGCAGCACGCCGTAGAAAACCATCGCGAACTCGGGACGGTTGGCCAACATGACCCCCACCCGGTCACCTGGGCCGAGACCTCGGTCGCCGAGGTAGGCGGCGAACCGTGCGGCGTTGTCGGCCAACTCCGAAAACGTCGTCGTTTCTCCGTCACAGCGCAGCGCGGAACCAGAGGGGTACATGTCTGCCGACTCGACGAGATGCAGGCTCACATTGGTCATGAAAAACTCCCCGCGCGCACGCCCTCCGACTCATTCGATGATGGGATTCGGAGTGACCGCCTGTCGATGGAATCAGTGACAACGAGTGCCGCCTGTCGATGTGGTGGCCAACAACGCCTTATCCCGTGGTGTGATGGCCCTGGCCTGTCTTCTGGTAGCGGGTAACCATCGGGGCGGCGCAGTAGGTCGTCGCACGATTTGACCAACGCGGTCAACGGGTGGTCCGAGCACGCCGGGAAGTCGGTGATCTGCGCATCACCTTTGTTGCAGGCCTCCTGATTTCAGCTGGTGCTGTAAGCCCAATAGTCATACGCGCCGGGCTCCGGGCACAGGTCGTGGTAGGCGGCCAGCACGAAATGAGCCGCTTCGTCGGTGGTCAGCTGTGGATGGTCCCGCACCAGGCCCGCGGCCACCTGAGTACCCGGGGCGTGCTGATTCCACAGTTGCCAGCACACGTTGTAGCCGTCGCCCACCATGGCTGGATCCGTTCCGGTGATGCCCGCCGCCCGTGCGGCGGCCAAGAAGTCCTGAGGTGTGCCAGGTTGCGATGGCTGGTTCGCGCCGGCCGTCGTGACCGGGTCGGCGACGGCCGGGGCGGCCAGGCCCACGGAAATGACGGCTCCAGCGGCACCGACAAGGAGTTTGGACAACCTCATTGGATCGGTTCTCCGGTTAGTGGTCATATCTGTTGCCTCCCTTTATGTTTAGTTTTTTGCTGATCGGTTGGCTTACTGCGCGCTGCATTACGGGAGTAGGTGCTCGGCGGAAGCCCGAGCAGGAACAGCCAGAAAACGACGGTGATCACGGCCAAACAAGCGCCAATCCGACGATGAAAGCTGCGCCGGCTCCACGGTGCGGACTGAACCAACGGCTGGTCGGACGCTGGCGAAGGTGAAAGTCGTTGGTTGGCAACGGTATACCGCGCTTGCGCAATACTTCTGGCGCGCTGTCAGGGCTGCAGGTTGACGCGGGGTGCTGGGACTTGCCAGCAGTGCGCTCCTCCGGTCTTCGGCCCCCCGCCAGTGCAGACAGTCCCCATCTGGGGTCGGTGTGCGGGGGGCGGGTCCGCTTGCGGCGGCGGGTCCGCTTGCGGTTGGCATGGATCCGCCCCGCTGGTGGCGCACCGCGGGTCCGCGTGGGCTTGTCCCAGCAAGTCGGCACCGTCAACGGCGCTCATGATCGTCAGCACACTGGCGCCGGCGATCACAGCCCGTAGCCCTAATTTCCTCATTGTTTCTTCTCCTGTTCGGGTCGGCCTCACGCCGTCCCTCCCGCCAGGCTTCAAATAACCTGAAACCTCGAGGCAGGGCCGGGTGACTCTTGCCGTCCCGGGTGCCGCTCAGCCGATCTCTGCGCCGCGCTCGAACTCCTTGAGCCGCGTTTCGGGCTTGGGTAGTTGGCGGCGCCGGCGGCCGACGTCGAACTCCGCCGCGCCATCAGCTCTGAAGTCGCTCCGCTGCTTCATATCTCGCGTCAGCGTCGTCATCGGACCAGGGCCGTAGCGCTGTCCGGCTCGTGTGACCCGCGTGATGTTCAGCTGTTCAGCCAGCCCAGTGACGGCCTCGCACAACGTCGTGACGGTGATCGGTTCGATGACAAGGGTTTCCGTGAGACGACCGGACTCTTCGATATGGTGGCGCGCCCAGGCCCCGCCGTAGCAGTCTTCTGTCGGGCCGATTACGGACAACGGTTTGTCCTGTATTGCACTGTGATTCCGTTGCGTCAGCCAGTCGATGGCGTTGCGGACGGTCGCGGATATGTACTCGTGGTAGTCGGTCAAAATCAATGCCGCGTGCGCCTCGAAGGCGGCGGTTGCACACCGCTTCGCTGCGCAAGCGTCCGCCATGGCGACCTGGCTGGTATTTTGCTCCCCGCCTTGACAATTGGTGGGCCGGTTCGTCTGCTGCATTACTCGATCGTCTAGGCGGCCACCGTGCCTGTCGACGTTGTCGCATACAACGGGGCGCGCCTTTCGCTGTCATTGCGTACAGGCGAGCTGCGTCGCTTTACGGCGCTGTGGCGATGTTGTTGACGACCACACCGAGATCTCAGATGCGTTGTCTGAAACGACATCGACACCGGCTTCGGTTCCAATAACGATCGACTCATCGCAGGAAGACCTAGAGGCCGGCAACAAATGAGCCCACAGGCAACGACAGCGGTGGACGGTTGTTAAAGCAACATGTCAAACGAAGTAAGAAAGAAGGAGCATCATGGATTGCACTCTCGGTACGCAGCTGTGGAAAGGCACACTGGGATGGGGTGCCCTGACCATCGTGTTGGGCGCCATGGTACTGGCATGGCCGGGCCCGACAATCCTCGTTGCCGCAACCATATTCGGTGTCTACCTGTTGATAAGCGGATTAGCAGAGCTGTTTTTCGCGTTCACTTTGCCTCGGTCCGCAGCCACTCGTGTCATGTTGTTCTTGACCGGCGCGTTGTCGCTTGTCTTGGCAATATTGTCGTTCCGCCACATCGGTGACGCCTATGCCGTCTTACTGCTCTCACTCTGGATCGGAACCGGTTTCATCTTCCTTGGGGTTTCTGAGACTGCAGTCGCCGTGAGTGAGCGCGACTTGCCGGGCATGGGCTGGTACGTCGTTCTCGGGTTGATGTCGGTGATCGCTGGCGGCGTCGTGCTTGTTTGGCCGTTCGACTCCATCGTCGTGCTTACCATTGTTGCCGGTGTGTCACTGGTGGTCCTCGGGTTGATCCGGGTCGTGCAGGCCTTCCAGATCCGCAGCGACACCAAGGCAGTAACCGAAACGCGCGAGGCGCTATCTCAGCAGGTGGCAGCGTGACGACGAGAAACCTGCCCGTCCGATCGATTGGATGCAGCGTGCCAATCATCGCCGGCGCCAACGGGAAACGGCTCGAACCTGCCGTGCGCGATTTCCGGCAGCATGACATGAACGTGACTTTTAGGTTGAACCTTTTGGGTTGGCAGTTGGCCACATTCAAGGTTGATCTGGACATGGGGAGGTCCGGCGACGATGCCCCGAGACCGCGTCCCCTTGACGGCGCCTGCAAGCGGCTTTCGCGGCTCTGGGTGAATGCGATGATGTCGTGAGCTGGCAAAGCGAAATGACGATGTCCGAAGGCCGATCACGAGTACGCACTGCTGAGCGTCTCGGCTCAAGTCAGCCTGCCGAGAGGGTGTCCTTCACCGCCGAAGGTGCGACAATGACTGCCGCACAGTCCTATCCGAAGATGACACAAGTTGGCAGGCCCGTTCAAAGACACTCAGTCGAGCCGGAATTGCGCGCACGGTTTGAGGATGAGGCCGCACCGCTGCGTGACCTTCTTTACCGCCACGCGTGTCGGATGACCCGGAATCGTGCGAATGCTGAAGACCTGGTGCAAGAGACGATGATGAAGGCGTATAAGGGGTTTCATTCGTTTCAGCGAGGCACCAACATGCGCGCATGGCTGTTGCGGATCTTGATCAACAGCTATATCAGTGATTATCGTAAGAGGCGTCGCGAGCCGGTGCACTTCTCCACCGAGGAGGTCACCGAGCAGCGTTTGATGGATACCTACATCCGCTCCGTGCCGGCGGCATTGCATTCAGCCGAAGACCAGGCGCTAAATTCGTTGTTGGACAACGACCTAAAGTCGGCAATGCGAGCGCTGCCGCGGCAATTTCGCGACGTGGTGTACTACGCTGATATCGAGGGTCTCCGTTATCAGGAGATCGCGGCGATCATGAACACCCCCGCCGGAACCGTGGCTTCGCAGCTTTACCGCGGTCGACGACAACTGCGCAAGCTACTCGGCGACGTCGTCAGCAGTGCCGGAACCGCGACGACGTCCGCGACGGCGTGATGTCAATGTCTGAGGTTCAGCGGGCCGGCCGCCACAAGGCCCCCTACCCGTTTCATCGGGTGGTATTGGTAACGGCGCGGCGTCAGTGGCTCGCCCGTGCGGGCACATTTATAATTCGCGGCATCGCGGCAGCGATGTTGTTTGCAGCGCTTGGTGCTGCCGTGGTTGTGCTCGTCCACCCGCCGACCACCGGCAGCCAGGCGTTAGTCTCTGGTTTTACTTCGCCGCGTTCCGCGATCGACTTTTCTGCGCCGCGTTCGGTCGAGCAGATCGCTGCCAAGGTGTTGCCCAGCGTGGTTACGCTGCAAACCAGCGTAGGTGGCGAAACTGAACTGGGTTCGGGCATCGTCCTCAGCCCTGATGGGCTGATCATGACCAATAATCATGTTGTCGCCGGCGTCGACGCCGGGCGGCACGAGCCGGCGCGCACCGTGGTGACGTTTCACGACGGGCGTAGCGCCGCGTTCAGTGTGGTCGCCGCCGATCCGAAGAGTGATGTCGCTGTTGTTCGCGCGCAGGGGATTACGGGCCTCATCCCGATTTCATTCGGTCATTCGGCCGATCTGCACATTGGTCAGCCGGTGATGGCGGTGGGATCGCCACTGGGTCTGCAGGACACCGTGACTACGGGGGTCATCAGCGCGCTACACCGCCCGGTGTCGACTGTCGCCGAGGCCGCTAACCAGGTCGCGGCGTTTGACGCCATCCAAACGGACGCGGCGCTCAATGCGGGTAGCTCCGGCGGAGCATTGGTCGACATGAACGGCGAACTCATTGGCATGAACTCAGCGATTGCGGCTCTGGTGGGTGTTGACGGCTCGAGCGGTGTCCGCAGCGGTTCGATCGGAATTGGGTTCGCCATTCCCGTCGATAACGCCGCCCGCATCGCCGACGAACTCATCGCCACCGGTAGTGCAACGCATGGTTGGCTGGGCGTGCTGGCGAGAAATGACATGAATAACCCAGGAGCCAGGATCATCGGCGTGACAGCCAGCAGTCCCGCCGCGGCAGCCGGACTGCCCACCGGCGCACTGGTAACCAAAGTCGATAACCACATGATTGGAAACGCCGATGCGTTGGTCGCTGCTGCGCAGTCCAGGGCCCCCGGCGCCCAAATGCGTCTGGATTTCGTTGATCCTTCAGGGGATCAGCGGACCGTCCTGGTCACCCTCGGCACCGACCAGGGACGGCAATAGTCCACACCACAGTTGCCAGGGGTCGATGTGGTTCGGCCCAGTCGCAATGGGTTGCGTGATGTCGGACATCGCGACGGCGCTGTTGTTCACGGCACTCGCGAGAGGGCAACGAATTTGTGCGTATTGATAACGACAAGGGGCGGCGGCTTCCGGCAGGCTCGAGTTGGCCATGAGAGCGAATGTGGAAGAGCTGGAGCAACGACATGAACGACGCCGCGCGAAGCTACCGCTGGCCATCTTTGATGGTGGATGAATGGACGGCCACCCGCGACACCTTGCATATGTGGACCCAGATCGTCGGCAAGATCCGCATGGCGCATATGCCGCTGATAAATCACTGGTGGCAGGTGACGTTGTATGTGAGTCCACGGGGATTGACCACCGGCGCAGTTCCATACCGGGATGCGGTGTTCGATGTGGAGTTCGATTTCGTCAGTCATGTGCTTGCGATCCGGCATAGTGGCGGGGGCCAGAAGGTGGTGCCGTTAGCGGCCAAACCGGTCGCCGAGTTTTACGCTGAGACGCTTTCGGCGCTCGACAGTCTCGGCATAGAATCACATATCAGCGGCAAGCCCAACGAGGTAGAACCTGCTATCCCGTTCGCTGAGGACTACCAGCACGTTGAATACGATCCCGGTGCGACGCACGCGTTCTGGCAGCAACTGATACAGGCCCACCGGGTCATGACCAACTTTCGCGCAGCGTTCGTCGGCAAGGCCAGTCCGGTCCAATTCTTTTGGGGTGCTTTGGATTTAGCCTGTACGCGATTTTCCGGACGACCCGCCCCGCTGCATCCGGGAGGAGCCCCAAACTGCCCGGACTGGGTGATGACTGAGGGGTATTCACGCGAACTCAGCAGCTGCGGCTTTTGGCCGGGAGGCGGCAAAGAGGGCGCGTTCTACTCCTATGCGTACCCAGAGCCGGAGGGTTTCTCCGCTCGCCGCGTTGAACCAGACACCGCCTACTTCAGCGACGAACTCGGGGAATTCCTGCTGCCCTACGAGGCCGTGCGCACTGCCGATGACCCCGACCGCGCGGTCGCCCGGTTCTTGCAAACCACGTACGAGGCCGCCGCCGAACTCGGCGGCTGGGACCGCGGCGCACTTGAAGACGACCCGAACCGCTTGACGCCACAGTCCATGCGCCGCACTTAGCGCGCGCATCACCGGCGTCGCACCGTGTGGGACAGCGTCACTGTTCACCGGCACCTGTAACGGCGGCCGGCTTTGTCCGCGCCGACATCGACTGGACTCGCGGCCTCCAGCAGGCTCGAGTTACCTATTTGTCGATCGAAGGGAAACAACATGAGCAGCAACACTTTAGCCACACCACAGACGACTGCGAGCTTCGACGTCAACGCGCGCTTCCGCTCCGTGATGACCGAACTCGGACTCCGTCCCGAAGACACCGGGGGCGCCATCACCTTCGTCGGCGAGGATCCGATTTTCCCGAGCGTGCACCGGCTCGGAGCCTGTATCGGTATCCCGATCATGGCGGGGGCGGCGGGGATTGCCGATATCTGGCGCCAGCGCAGCGGACGCGGTCAGGACCTGACCCTCGACCTGCGCAAGGCCATCCACGGCATCAACCCGATGTACAAATTCATGCCCACGATCAACGGCTACCCCTATCAGCTGCCATATTTCCTCGGCAACCCGATGGGCTTCGATCTGTACCGGACTAAAGACGGCCGGTTCTTCCTGCCAACGGGGGCCTACCCCCGCCTGCTAAACAGCATGTGCACGTTTTTGGGGTGCTCGCCGGACAAGGACAGTATCGCCAAAGCCGTGTCCCAGTGGGACGCTGTGGAACTCGACGAGGCGGCCGCCGACAAGGGACTCGTGTTCGCCGTGGTGCGCACGCCTGAAGAGTGGGCAGCGCACCCTCAGGGCCAACAGCTGGCCGACAAGCCGGTGGTGGAAATCATCAAGATCGGTGACAGCGATCCCGAGCCGTTCACACCGGCGGCGCGTCCGCTGTCGGGGCTGCGGGTGCTGTCGGCAACGCATGTGATTGCCGGCAATGTCATGTCCCGCACGCTGGCCGAACACGGCGCCGAGGTGCTGCAGATCGCCCACCCCGAAGAGTTCGAACACGAGGCCCTGATGCAGGACCCGTGTGCGGGGTTCACCTCGAATGCGTGGCTGGACCTCAGCCAGGCCGACGCCCGGCAAAAAGCCTACGAACTGGCCGCCGGCGCGGATGTGTTCGTCGAAAGCTACCGCACCCGCAAGATTTCGAACCTGGGTTTGTCACCCGAAGAACTGGCCGCCCGCCGCCCCGGCATCGTCTACGCCTCGGCGCGCTGCTACACCTACGACGGGCCATGGGCCAACCGGGCGGGCTTCGACATGGAAGCCCTGTGTGTCACCGGGTTCACCACCGAAGAGGGCACACCCGAAGAGCCGAAGTTTCCCCCGACCCACGTCATGAATGACTACATCGCCGGCTACCTCGGCGCGGCGGGCATCCAAGCCGCGCTGATCCGGCGGGCCAAGGAGGGCGGCAGCTACCACGTTCGCGTTAACCTCGCCCGTGCCGCGATGTTCTTCATGTCCCTGGGCACATTCGACAAGAACGCCCCGACGCCCACCGGCGAGCAACACCAAGTCCTTGCCCCGGACACCATCACCGCGCAAACCCCCTACGGAGAACTGGTCCGACTCGCCCCACCCGTCAAGTTCTCCGAAACCAAGCCCTACTGGGAAGACCCGGTGCTCGTGGTGCGCGGGTCAAGCAAGGCGGAATGGAAGGACAGCTGACCCGCCGGGTGACGCTTAAACGCGTCGTGGCAGTCGGGGGTCCTGTTCGCTCAACGACAGAAATCCCTGTTCCAAATGACAAGCAATCGGCCAACGACTGGTTAACGGCTATCCCGACGCCCTGAGCGATTGACAGCAAATCGGATGGACGACATGGGCGGATGCCTAGAATGAGGTGTTCTGCAGTGGCAGTCCAGTAAACGGGACAGGACCAATCATGCGGCCTCCACCCCCCCGATTTGAGGTCGGTGGCCAGCGGCTCGCGACTCCGCCGATTCGGGGCCGGGCGGACGAGTTGACGGTGGTCGGCGCGTTGGTGACGGCGCTGGCCCGTGGGCGTGGGGGTGTGCTGGTCGTCGAGGGCCCGCCGGGCATCGGCAAGAGCCGGCTGCTGACCGAGGTGATGGCGCTGGCCGACAAGACCGGAGTGCGCACCTTGTTCGGTGAGGCGTTCGAGTATCAGCAGACGGTGCCGTTTTTTTCGCTGTTCATGGCCACCCTGCACGCTGATCCCCCGGTCGGCGACGCGGGGGCGTTGCGCCGGCTGGGCGGCTCGGCGGATCTGCGCTATTGGGTGGTGCACGATCTGGCCGACGCGATTGGTGCCGCGGCGGCGGAAACCCCGCTGGCGATTGTGCTCGAGGACATCCACTGGGCCGATAACAGCACGCTGGTGGCGCTGCGGTCGCTGGCAACCGCGCGCCCGGATATGCCAGTGCTGTGGGTATTGACCGCGCGCACCGGAGCCGGCGGACCGGTGCTCCAGGACACGTTGTTGATGCTGCAACGCGCGGATGCCACCGTGGTACGGCTAGGCGCGATGTCGCCAGACGCGGTTGCCGACATGGTCCAAGACGTCGTGCGCGCGAACGCGGATGAATCGCTACTGAGCCTGGCGGCTAAGGCGCATGGCAATCCCTTCTTGGTCCGGGAGCTCGTGGGGGGTTTGGGCGAGGAGGGCCGGCTCGACGTGAGCGGCGGGCGTGCGGTGGCCAGCGGACAGGCGCTGCCGCGACGGTTAGGCGCAAGTATGCAGCAGCGACTTGACCAACTCTCCAACGGTGCCGGGGAGGTGGTGCGGGTGGCCGCGGTGCTTCCGGACCGGTTCTCGGTGGGTCTTTTGGCCGCGATGCTGGAACGCCAGCCGGCGTCGTTGATGGCGGCGGTCCAAGAGGCGGTGGGCGCGGATTTGCTCGTCGAAGACGGTGAGCAGTTGAGGTTTCGGCACGACTTGTTGCGCGAGGCCACCCGACAATCCTTAACGGAGTCGCTGCGCCGGGCGATGGAGCGCCAAGCGGCGTCGATCATGCTGAGTCGGGGCGCCGCGCCGGCGGAGGTGGCCACGCAGCTGGCGCGCAGCGCCGAGCCGGGGGACAGGGAGGCGACGGGTGCGCTGCGGGAGGCCGCGCAATCGGTTGGCCACACCGATGCGAGTGCGGCCGCGGATTTGAGCAAGCGCGCGCTGGAACTGCTGCCGGCCCAAGACCCTGAGCACGGGCTCTTGGTCGCCGAAACGGTGGAGTTGCTCAACCGCGCCAGCCGCTATGCCGAGGCCGAAGAGTTAGCCGTTGCGGCGCTCTTGGAGGCGGCGTCGCCCCAAGAGGAGGCCGAGATTCGCCTGCGCCTCGCGACGAAGAATACGCATAGTACGCAGCGGCGCATCGAGGAGAACCGTCGCGCACTGCAGTTGGACGACATCAGCGAGGTCACCCGGGCACGGCATCTGGCGTGGCTGGCCTACAACCTGATATTTCAGAAGCAAGGTGGGCAACAGCGCGCTGCGGCCAATGAGGCTGCCGCGGCCGCGGCATCGACCGGTGATCTCGAGGCCACGATCCTGGCCAACCTCACCTTGGCTTTGCTCGACTGTGGCGACGGGTACGCGAGCCGCGCCCTAGGCCGCCTCGGGGAGGTTTGTGTGCTTGCCCGCACGAGTGATGCGACCGCAGCTCATGACCTGGCCGCAAACCACTACGCGATCCTGCTGGCACTGGTCGGTCGACTGGACAATGCTGCGGCCCAGGTCGCCGATGGAATAGAGCGAGGCCGCCGGGAAGGCAACGCGATGGCCCTGGATATCTGGGTCACGATGGAGGGGATTGTCCACTTAACTGCGGGCCGGTTGTCCGCTGCGCGCCTGCCGCCCCCGCAGCGGACAACCATGACCGAGCTGGACATGATCCGGATGGTGATCCTGGCCGAGGTGGCCGCGCGCACCGATGACCGAATGTTGTTGCAGCAGATGGTCAATGACGCGTACGGTGCCTACTCCACTGGGTCATCCGTGGTACGTCGGGGAGCGGCAAATGTGCTCGCTCTGGCGGCCTGGCAGCGCGACGACGTCCATGACGCGATGCGCTGGCTGGGCGGCGATATCACGTTGTTCGAATCACCAATCTGGCCCCAGGTCTTAGATCGGGTGATCTTCACGGCGCGGGTTGCCTCGGCCGCCGGTGATGCCGGATTGCGCGCGCGTGTCCTGGGTGCCACGGACCTGCTTGAGCGTGAGGACCCGGCGATCCCGTTGTTCACCGGGGTGGCCGTATATGCCCGCGGGCTACTCGAACGTGATGCCCAGGCATTGGTGACTGCCGCGGAGCTGCTTCACGCGTCATCGCGGCCGCTTCTTTACGCCGCCGCTGCCGAGGACGCCGGCGCTGAACTTGCCCGCATCGACCGGGGTGAGGAGGCGGTTGATCAGCTGAATGCCGCCTTCGACACCTACATGAGCCACGAAGCGCTGGCCGATGCACGCCGGGCGGGCCGCGAGTTGCGCCGTTTAGGTGTGGAACGCCGTATTGCCAGCCAGCCGCGGGCAAAAACGGGCTGGGACAGCCTCACCGACTCCGAGCTCACGGTGGTCAACCTGATCGCCCAGGGCGTGACCAACCGCGATGTCGCCGGGCAATTGCACCTTTCCCTTCATACGGTGAAAACCCACGTCCACAATGCGTTCGGCAAGCTGGGCATCAGTTCCCGCGAACAATTAACGCGGCTCATGCACCGGTCTGATTAAGCAGCCCGGCAAATACGGGACCGCCCAGTACTAAATCCGTGCGCCCTAACGGCCCGGATCACGTGCGCGCTGAGCAACATCGACGTGTATTCCGCGTAGACGGGCGGATGCCTACAATGGCGTGCACTGCAGCGGCAGCCCAGCAAACGGCAGACAGGACAGCCTGTGCGGCCTTCAACCGGCCGATTTGATGTCGGCGGCCAGCGACTCGCAACTCCGCCGATTCGGGGCCGGGCGGGCGAGCTCAAAGTGATCGACGCGCTGGTGACGGCGGTAGCACACGGGCACGGGGGTGTGTTGGTCATCGAGGGCCCGCCCGGGATTGGGAAGAGTCGGTTGCTGACCGAGCTGATGGCGCTGGCCGACAAGGCCGGGGTGCGCACCTTGTTCGGTGAGGCGTTCGAGTATCAGCAGACGGTGCCGTTTTTCTCGTTGTTCATGGCCACCCTGCGCGCCGATCCGCCGGTCGGCGACGCCGACGCGCTGCGCCGGCTGGGCGGCTCTGAAGATCTGCGCTACTGGGTGGTGGACGATCTGGCCGACGCGATTGGTGCGGCGGCGGCGGAGACCCCGCTGGCGATTGTGCTGGAGGATATCCACTGGGCCGATAACAGCACGTTGTTGGCGCTGCGGTCGTTGGCCAGTGCGCGCCCGGATGTGGCGGTGCTGTGGGTGTTAACCGCCCGCACCGGAGCGGGCGGGCCGGCCGTTCAGGAGACCTTGTCGGTGCTGCAACGGACCAATGCCGCATTTCTGCGGGTGCCCGCGATGACGGCGGGCGCGGTCGCCGAGATGGTTCAGGACGTCGTGCGGGCGAGCGCGGACGAGTCGTTGTTGACTCTGGCCGCCAAGGCGCACGGGAATCCCTTCCTAGTCCGCGAGCTTGTGGGGGGTCTGGGCGAGGAGGGCCGGCTTAATGTGAGCGGCGGGCGGGCGGCGGCCAGCGGAGACACGTTGCCGCGCCGGCTAAGCGCCGGGATGCAGCAGCGACTCGACCACCTCTCCAGCGATGCCGGGGAGGTGGTGCGGGTGGCCGCGGTGCTGCCCGACCGGTTCTCGGCTGGTCTGTTGGCCGCGATGCTGGAACGCCAGCCGTCGTCGTTGATGTCGGCGGTCGAGGAGGCGGTGGGCGCGGATCTGCTCGTCGAAGATGGTGAGCAGCTGAGGTTTCGGCACGACTTGCTGCGCGAGACCACCCGACAGTCGTTGCCGCAGTCGCTGCGCCGCGCGATGGAGCGCCAATCGGCGTCGATCATGCTGAGGATGGGCGCGGCGCCGGCCGAGGTGGCCACTCAGCTGGCGCGCAGCGCCGAGCCCGGAGACCGGGAAGCGATCAGTGCGCTGCGACAAGCCGCCCAATCAATTGGCGACAGTGATGCCGGTGCGGCCGCGGACGTGAGCAAGCGCGCGTTGGAGCTGTTGCCCGCCGACGACCCTGACCACGGGTCGTTGGTCGCCGAAACGGTGGAGTTGCTCAACCGGGCCAGCCGCTATCACGAGGCCGAAGAGTTGGCCGTGGCGGCGCTCTCGGAGGTGGCGTCAGCGCAAGAGGAGGCCGAGATTCGCCTTCGACTCCCGACGATCAATAGGCACAGCACCCAGCGGCGCGTCGAGGAGAACCGCCGAGCGCTGCAGTTGCGCGACATCAGCGAGGTCACCCGGGCCCGGCATCTGGCCTGGCTGGCCTACAACCTCATGTTTCAAAAACGAGGTGGGCAACGGCGCGCGGCGGCCGACGAGGCGGCCGCGGCCGCGGCATCGACCGGTGATCTCGAGGCCACGATCATGGCCAACCTCACCCTCGCTGTGCTCGACGGTGGGGAGGGGTACGCGGGCCGCGCCCTACGCCGCCTCGAGGAGCTTTGCGCGCTCGCCCATACGAGTGAGGCGACCGCAGCCCATGACATGGCCGCAAACCACTACCCGATCGTGCTGGCGGCGGTCGGCCGATTGGACGATGCTGCTGCCCGGGTCGCCGACGGAATAGAGCAAGCCCACCGGGAGGGCAACGCGATGGCCCTTGCAATCTGGGCCACGATTGACGGGATGGTCCACCTCGCTGCGGGCCGGTTGTCCGCTGCGCGCGCAGCGATCGAATCCCTGCCGGCCCCACAGCGGACAGGCGCGAGCGAGCCGGACATGGTGCGCACAGTTATTCTGACCGAGGTGGCGGTGCGCACCGATGATCGAACGTTGTTGCAGCAGATGGTCAATGACGCGCGCGACGCCTACTCCACTGGCTCATCTGTGGTACGTCGGGGGGCGGCGCATGTGCTGGCGCTGGCGGCCTGGCAGCGCGACGACGTCCAAGACGCGATGCGCTGGCTGGGCGGCGACATCACGTTGTTCGAGTCACCAATCTGGCCCCAGATCTTAGATCGGGTGATCTTGGGTGCGCGGGTGGCGTCGGCCGGCGGTGACGCCGGCTTGCGCGCGCGTGTCCTGCAGGCTGCTGACGTGCTCGAGCGGGAGCGGCCGGCGATCCCGCTGTTCACCGGGGTGGCCGGGCATGCACGCGGGATCCTCGAACGTGATGCCCAGGCACTGATGGCTGCCGCCGACGTGTTTCACTCGTCGTCGCGGCCGCTCCTATACGCTGCCGCCGCCGAGGACGCTGGCGGCCAACTCGCACACGCCGACCGCGGTGAGGAGGCGGTCGATCAGCTAAATGCCGCCTTCGACACCTACATGGGCCACGAAGCGCTCGCGGATGCGCGCCGGGTGGGCCGCGACTTGCGCCGATTAGGTGTGCAACGTCGCATTGTCAGCCCGCGGATAAAAACGGGCTGGGACAGCCTCACCGACGCCGAACTCACGGTTGTCAATCTGATCGCGCAGGGCGTGACCAACCGCGATATCGCCGAGCAGCTGCACCTTTCACTGCATACGGTGAAAACCCACGTCCACAATGCGTTCGCCAAACTGGGCATCAACTCCCGGGCCCAATTGACGCAGCTCACGCGCGAAACTGATTGACCAGCCCGCCACGAAAATCGGGGAACGACGTGGGCGGATGCTTAGAATGGGGTGCACTGTAGTGCCAGTCCAGTAAACGGGACAGGACCAACCCATGCGGCCTTCCCCCGGCCTATTTGATGTTGGCGGCCAGCGGCTCGCAACTCCGCCGATTCGGGGCCGGGCGGGCGAGTTGAAGGTGATGAGCGCGCTGGTGGCGGCGCTGGCCCGGGGGCGCGGGGGTGTGCTGGTCATCGAGGGCCCGCCGGGCATTGGGAAGAGCCGGCTGCTCACCGAGGTGATGGCGCTGGCCGACAAGGGCGGAGTGCGCACCTTGTTCGGTGAGGCGTTCGAGTATCAGCAGACGATGCCGTTTTTCGCGCTGTTCATGGCGACCCTGGGCGCCGATCCCCCGGTCGGAGACGCGGAAGCGCTGCGCGAGCTGGGCGGCTCGGCCGATCTGCGCTACTGGGTGGTGCACGATCTGGCCGACGTGATTCACGCGGCGGCGGCGCAAACCCCGCTGGCGATTGTGATCGAGGACATCCACTGGGCCGATAACGGCACCCTGTTGGCGCTGCGGTCGTTGGCCAGTGCGCGGCCGGGTGTGGCGGTGCTGTGGGTTTTGACCACCCGCACCGGGGTCGGCGGCCCGGTAGTGCAGGAGACGTTGTCGGCGCTGCAACGAACCAATGCCACCGTGGTGCGAGTGGGCGCGATGTCGCCAGACGCGGTCGCCGAGATGGTCGGCGACGCGGTGCGGGCCAACGCCGATGAGTCGTTGCTGAAGTTGGCCGCCAAGGCGCACGGGAATCCCTTCCTGATCCGGGAGCTCGTGGGGGGTCTGGACGAGGAGGGCCGACTCACTGTGAGCCGCGGGCGTGCCGCGGCCAGCGGAGACACGTTGCCGCGCCGGCTGGGCGCGGGTATGCAGCAGCGACTGGACTTGCTTTCCGAGGGTGCCGGGGAGGTGGTGCGGGTGGCCGCGGTGCTGCCCGACCGGTTCTCAGCCGGCTTGTTGGCCGCGATGCTGGACCGCCAGCCGGCGTCGTTGATGTCGGCGGTCGAGGAGGCGGTGGGCGCGGATCTGCTGGTCGAAGACGGTGAGCAGCTGAGGTTTCGGCACGACTTGTTGCGCGAGGCCACCCGGCAGTCGTTGCCGCAGTCGCTGCGCCGGGCGATGGAGCGCCAGTCGGCGTCGATCATGCTGGATCTGGGCGCAGCGCCGGCCGAGGTGGCCACGCAGCTGGCGCGCAGCGCCGAGCCGGGTGACCGGGAGGCGATCGACGCGTTGCGGGCGGCCGCGCAATCAGTGGGCCACAGCGATGCCAGTGCGGCCGCGGACTTGAGCAAGCGCGCGTTGGAGCTGTTGGCCGCCGACGACGCTGAGCACGGGCAACTGGTCGCCGAAACGGTGGGGTTGCTCAACCGGGCCAGCCGCTATGCGGAGGCCGAAGACTTGGCCGTTGCGGCGCTCTCGGAGGCGTCGCCCCAAGAGGAGGCCGAGATTCGTCTGCGCCTTCCGACGCTCACCAAGCACAGCACACCGCGGCGCGTTGAGGAGAATCGCCGAGCGCTGCAGTTGGCCGACATCAGCGAGGTCACCCGGGCACGGCATCTGGCGTACCTGGCCTATAACCTGACGTTCCACGACCAACGTGGGCAACGTCGTGCGGCGGCCAACGAGGCTGTCGCCGCCGCGGCATCGACCGGTGATCTCGAGTCGAAGATCGTGGCCGATGTCACCCTCGCTTTACTCGCCTGTGGGGAGGGGTACGCGGGCCGCGCCGCACGCCGCCTCGAGGAGCTTTGCGTGCTCGCCCGCACGAGTGATGCGACCGCAGCTCATGATTTTGCCGCAATACACTACTCGCTGCTGCTGGTGGTGGTCGGCCAGTTGGATGACGCTGCGGCCCGGGTCGCCGACGGAACAGAGCAAGCTCGCCGGGCAGGCAACGCGATGGTCCTTGATATCTGGGTCGCGCTTGATGGGATGGTCCATCTCGCTGCGGGCCGGTTGTCTGCTGCGCGCGCCGCGGCTGAATCCCTGCCGCCCCCACAGCGGCCAGACATGACCGAGCGGGACATGATGCGCATCGTGATTCTGGCCGAGGTGGCCGCGCGGACCGATGACCGAACGTTGTTGCAGCAGATGGTCAATGACGCGCGCGACGCCTACTCCACTGGCTCATCTGTGGTCCGCTGGGTAGCGGCTCACGTGCTGGCGCTGGCGGCCTGGCAGCGCGACGACGTCCATGACGCGATGCGCTGGCTTGGCGACATCACGCTGTTCGAAGGATCATTTTGGCCCCAGGTCTTAGATCAGGTGATCTTGGGTGCGCGGGTGGCGTCGGCTGCCGGTGATGCCGGCTTGCGCGCGCGTGTCCTGCAGGCCACGGACCTGCTCGAGCGTGAGCAGCTTGCGATCCCGTTGTTCACCGGAGTGGCCGGGCATGCCCGCGGGATACTCGAACGTGACGCCCAGGCACTGGTGGCTGCCGCCGACGTGCTGCACTCGTCGTCGCGGCCGCTTCTTTACGCGGCGGCTGCCGAGGACGCCGGCGCCGAACTCGCACGCACCGACCACCCTGACACGGCGGTGGATCAGCTCAGTGCCGCCTTCGACACCTACATGGGCCACGAAGCGCTCGCCGATGCGCGCCGGGTGGGCCGCGAATTACGCCGGCTCGGTGTGGAACGTCGCATCGTCAGTCAACAACGGGTAAAAACCGGCTGGGACAGCCTCACCGACTCCGAGCTCACGGTCGTCAACCTGATCGCCCAGGGCGTGACCAACCGCGACGTCGCCGAGCAGCTGCAGCTTTCCCTCCATACGGTGAAAACCCACGTCCACAATGCGTTCGCCAAGCTGGGCATCAACTCCCGCGCCCAATTGACGCAACTCATGCACGGGCCTGATTGACGGAGCCCATCAAATACCGGGCCCGGCCTAGTACTACATCCATGTGGCCCTAAACATCAATCCTCGGGCGATGGTGTTGCGCTGCCTGCGGGGCGACCGTAGTAGTCATCAACTAATTAC
>Ga0209006_10001388_pt1 | contig 21981 bp, 17 predicted proteins | sample JacPin_JW_Ref_O2_FD_188567 | JGI IMG/M metagenome (GOLD analysis project Ga0209006, IMG submission 188567) | Forest soil microbial communities from Algoma, Ontario, Canada - Jack Pine, Ontario site 1_JW_Ref_O2 (SPAdes) (version 2) | ecosystem: Environmental > Terrestrial > Soil > Boreal... | reverse complement strand
CCAAGTACATGGCGCCGGAGCAGATCCTCGGGCGCAAAGTCGATGAGCGCGCTGATGTCTACGCGCTCGGTGTGATGATGTACGAGATGCTCACCGGCATTCCGCCCTACTCGCGCGGCGATCACATGGCGGTCATGTACCAGCACGTGCAAGGCAAGGCACGCGCGCCGCAAGAGATCAATCCAACGCTGTCGGCGAACCTCGCCGAAGTGGTGGTCAAGGCGATGGCGGTCGATAAGGCCAAGCGCTTCCAGACCATGGAAGAATACCGCGGCGCGCTGGAGCGATTCCTGTAAGCTTCGCCGCCGGGGCGTGCACCCGAAAGGCGCTCCGGGACTGCTAGCGCGGGGCCGGATGTGCCGTGCTTTCCGTGCACTGGATCAAGTTTCCAGCCGCAAGCCGTTGAAGCGGCAATGCTTAGGGCGTATAGCTTTGCCGCTAAGGCGGGGCTTGACCCTGTCAAAACCGTGAGGAAAGAGCACCGTGGCGCGCATCGATGCGTTCCTGAAACTCGGCACCCAGCAGGGCTGCTCGGACATCCATCTGGCGGTGGGCGTGCCGCCGATGCTGCGCATGAACGGCGATCTGGTGCCGATCAAATTCCGCGATCTGCGCGACACCGAGCTGGAAAGCTACATCACCGAGGTGCTGACGCCGAACCAGCAGGATTTCTTTGCCCGCGGCAATGACCTGGACTTCTCGTACGTGTCGGGCGAAGGCGGACGTTTCCGGGTCAATGTGTTTCGCAAGGATACCGGCGTTGGCGCGACCTTCCGCTCCATTCCTTCCGATATTCCAAGCCTGGTCAAGCTCGGCCTGCCGCCGATCGTCACCAAGCTGTGCGATTACCACCAGGGCATGATCCTGGTCACCGGCTCGACCGGCACCGGCAAGTCAACCACGCTGGCGGCGATGATCGACCTGCTGAATTCAACCCGGCGGCTCAACATCATCAGCCTGGAGGACCCGATCGAGTTCGTCCATCGCAGTAAGTCGAGCCAGATCATCCAGCGCGAGCTCGGCACGCACATACCCAGCTTCGCCGAAGGGGTGCGCGCTGCGATGCGCGAGGACCCGGACGTGATCCTGGTCGGTGAGCTGCGCGACGCTGAGACCATTCGCATGGCGATGACGGCCGCCGAAACCGGCCACCTGGTGCTCGGCACGCTGCACACCACCAGTGCCGTCAAGACCATCGATCGGCTGATCGACGCGCTGCCGGCCGAGGAGCGCGAGCAGACCAAGAGCTTCCTTTCACAGAGCCTGCTGGCGGTCGTGACCCAGATCCTGGTCAAGACCAACGAGGGGCGGGGCCGCAAAGCGGTGGTCGAGATCATGATCATGACCAAGGCCATCGCCAAGCTGATCACCAGCGACCAGACGCATCAGATTCCGAGCCAGCTGCAGATGGGGCGTGAATTCGGCATGCAGATGTTCGATCAGGCGCTGCTGCAGGCGCTGAATGCCCGGGAGATCGATCCCGACGACGCCTACATCTACGCCACCGACAAGCGCCTGTTCCAGAAGTTCGTCACCGATACCAGCATGCTGCCGCGCCTGGACAGCACCACCACCACGCAGCAGGCGGGCGGCTGACGCCTTCGGCCCCGGACTGCCACAGCATGGCGCAGATCGATCAATTGCTGGAAGAGGTGCTCAAGCGGCGCGGCTCCGATCTGCACTTCCTTGCCGCCGATCCGCCACGCATCCGCATGAATGGCGAGCTCTCGCCGCTGCGCGGCGAAGCGCTGACCGCGGAATTCGTCAAGGAGGCGCTGCTGGAGATCATGCCGCGCAAGGCGATCGAACGCTTTGACGCCAAGGACGGCGCCGACTTCGCCTACACGCTGCCGGGCAAGGGGCGCTTTCGCGTCAACATCATGCGCCAGCTCAACGGCATGGGAGCGGTGTTTCGCGCAATTCCATCACAGGCCCTGACGCTCGATCAGCTCGACATGCCGATGGCGGTGCGACAGCTGTGTCATGCCGTCAGCGGGCTGATTCTGGTCACCGGCAAGACCGGCTCGGGTAAGTCCACATCGCTTGCGGCGATGATCGACGACATCAACAAGCGCATCAAGGGCCACATCCTGACAGTCGAAGACCCGATCGAGTTCGTGCACGAGCGCCGCAATTGCCTGATCAGTCAGCGCGAGATCGGTGTGCACTCGCCGAGCTTCTCCGCGGCGCTGCACTCGGCCCTGCGCGAGGATCCCGACGTGATTCTGGTCGGCGAGTTGCGCGATCTGGAGACCATGAGCATGGCGGTGACAGCCGCCGAGATGGGCATCCTGGTGATGGGCACGCTGCACACCAATGGCGCCGGGCCGACGGTTGACCGCATGGTGAATGCCTTTCCGGCCGACAAGCAGTCGCACGTGCGCACCATGCTGTCGACCTCGCTGCGCGGGGTCATGTCGCAGCAGCTGCTGCGCAAGGCCGACGGCAGCGGCCGTGTGGCCGCGCTCGAGATCCTGATCAATACGCCTGCAGCGGCGAACCTGATTCGGCAGGGCAAGCTCGATCAGCTGGAGAACACCATGCAGACCGGCGGCGCCTTCGGCATGCGCACCATGGACAGTGCCATTCAGCAGTTGCTCGACTCCGGCCTCGTCAACGGCTCCGAGGCGTACAAAAAAGCCATCAACAAGGCCAAGTTCGAACCGTTCAAGGACCAGGTCTAAAGCAGCCGCGTGCCGCTGCGCGCGATCGAGCCACGGGTCTGACCGTGCGTGCGATAATGTTGTCTTTGCCATAACCGCACGCCCGAACATGCCGCGAAAAATCCTGGTCACCAGTGCCCTGCCCTACGCCAATGCGCCGTTGCATCTGGGCTACATCATGGAGGCGGTGCAGACCGATATCTGGGTGCGCTTCCAGAAGATGCGCGGCAATGATTGCATCTACTGCTGCGCCGAGGACGCCCACGGCACGCCGATCATGATCCGGGCGCAGCAGGAGGGCATTTCTCCGGAGACGCTGATCGCGCGCAGCGCCGAGGAGCACCGTCGCGACTGCGCCGGCTTCCTGATCGGCTTCGATCAGTACCACAGCACCCATTCGCCGGAAAACGTGCGCCTGACGCACCAGCTGTACGCAAGCGTGCGCGACGGCGGTTACATTGCGCGGCGCGCCGTGCGCCAGGCCTACGACGAGAAGGCCGGAATGTTTCTGCCCGACCGCTACGTGCGCGGCACCTGCCCGCGCTGCAAATCCCCCGACCAATACGGCGACAACTGCGAGGTCTGCGGCTCCACCTATACGCCGGCTGAGCTGATCGACCCGATCTCCACGGTCACGCAGACGACGCCGGTGTGGCGCGAGTCGGATCATCTGTTCTTCAAGCTCGGCGCCTTCGAATCGATGCTGCGCGAGTACGTCGCCGGCCGCAGCCTGCAGCCGGCGGTGCGCGCCAAGCTGGAGGAATGGTTCCAGGCCGGCCTGCAGGACTGGGACATCTCGCGAGACGCGCCGTATTTCGGCATCGAGATCCCGGACGCACCGGGGAAATTCTTTTATGTATGGTTCGATGCGCCGATCGGCTATATCGCCAGCTTCGAGGCCTGGCGCGCCGCGCACGCGGCCTCGTTCGACGAGTATTGGCGCTCGGAGAGCGCCACCGAGCTCTACCACTTCATCGGCAAGGACATCAGTTATTTTCATACGCTGTTCTGGCCCGCAGTGCTGCACGGCGCCGGCCTGCGACGTCCCAGCGCTGTGTTCGTGCACGGCTTTCTGACCATCAATGGACAGAAGATGTCCAAGTCGCGCGGCACGTTCGTTACTGCGCAACGCTACCTCGAGCGACTGCCGCCAGAGCCGCTGCGCTACTACTTCGCCGCCAAGCTCAGCAGTGGCATCGAGGATATCGACTTCAGTCTCGACGACTTCGTGGCGCGCGCCAACTCAGATCTGGTCGGCAAGCTGGTAAATATCGCCAGCCGCTGCGCTGGCTTTATCGAGCGCGGCGGCGGCCGGCTTGCCGCTGCCCTGCCCGACCCAGGCCTGTATCGGGAGTTCACCGCGGCCGGCGAGCGCATCGCGGCACTGTACGAATCACGCGACTACTCGGCTGCGATCCGCGACATCATGGAGCTGGCTGATCGCGCCAACCGCTACCTCGATCAGCAAAAGCCGTGGACCCTGGCGAAGGATCCGGCGCGCGCCGATGCAGTACGCGCGATTGCCACCGAAGGGTTGAATCTGTTTCGAGTGCTGATGAGCTATCTGGCGCCGGTACTGCCGCGCATGGCCGAGTCCGCAGCAGCCTTTCTCGGCAGCAGTTTCAGCGAATGGAACGGCGTCGCGGCGCCGCTGCTCGATCGGCCGATCGCCCGCTATCAACCGCTGGCGACGCGCCTGGATCCGGAAGCGGTGGCCTCATTGATTGAGCCGGAGGCAGCCGCCAGCCCGGGCGCAGCTTCCGCGAACTCAGCCGCCGCACCCGCGGCCATGGCCGCGGCGGCCAGCATCAGCATCGACGACTTCGCCAGGCTCGACCTGCGCATCGCGCGCGTAACCGAGGCGACGCTGGTGGAGGGTTCCGATAAGCTGCTGCGCCTGAGTCTGGATCTGGGGGGCGAGCAGCGCACGGTATTCTCCGGCATCCGCGCGGCCTATCAGCCTGAGCAGCTCACCGGGCGCCTGGTAGTCGTCATCGCAAATCTCGCGCCACGCAAGATGCGCTTCGGCGTTTCACAGGGCATGGTGCTGTGCGCGGGCGGCGACACCAACGCGGCGGTGTATCTGCTGGCGGCAGATGCCGGCGCCCAGCCCGGCATGAAAGTCACCTAGCCGGAATCACCGGGGCAGCGCTTCAGCGCTGGCGCCGCACGCTGCGGCCGCGCCAGTAGCGGATCAGCAGGTAGCCACTCGCCATGCCGCCGAGGTGGGCGAAATGCGCCACGCCCTGCCCGGAGCCGAACACGCCGAGCGACAGCTCCAGAACGCCGTACAGCGTCACGAACAGCCACGCCGGCATGGGTATCGGCGGAAAAATCAGCAGCACCTGGCGATGCGGGAACGCCATACCGTAAAAAAGCAGCAGACCGAAAATACCGCCCGAAGCGCCAAGCGTCGCGTACGGTTCGGGATAGAGGGAATGCGCCACCCACAGCTGAGTCAGCGCGGCCCCGATGACGCAGGCAAAATAATAAATCGCAAAGCGCCGAGCGCCGAGCACCCGCTCGACGTCCGGGCCGAAAATGAACAGCGCGAACATATTGCCGGCCAGGTGCCACACGCCGCCGTGCAGGAACGCATAGGTGACCAGTTGCCAGGGCTCGAACGGGTGGCAATCCTCGCAGCCAACCGGGCCCAGCGGCCACAGCGCGAACGCATCCAGCGGCAGGTCGTTTGTCAACCATTGCACGCCATAAACGATGAAGTTGGTGTATAGGAGCGCCCGAACGACGGGCGTGAGGTTGCGGAACATTCGGGCTCGCTACGCAGTCACAAACAATGATTAGCGGCATTTTGCCATCAGGAGACACTCGCCATGGGTACTTCTAGCCTCGGTGACGCGCACGGCCGCAGTGGCGGCGCGTTGCTTGCCGGTGTGCTGCTGCTCGCGCTGAGCGCGTGCGTCAGTACCTCGTTGATCGATCGCTGGAAGGATCCGGGCTTCAGCGGACCGCCGCTGCACAAGGTGCTCGTGGTCGGCGTGCAGAAGGACCAGGGCCGGCGGCGCGTCTGGGAGGACGGCATGGTCGCAGCCCTGACACATGAGGGCGTACAGGCGACACCGTCGTACCTGGTATTTCCGGACAAAGCGCCGACCGCGGATCAACTGGCCGCCACCGCCAGCCACGAAGGCTTCGACGGCGTGGTGGCAACCCATTTTGTGACTGCCAGCCAGCGCAGCTACTACATGCCGGGCAATGCGGGTGTTGGCTTTGGCTGGCGCTGGCGCTATTTTGGCTACTGGGATACGGTGTACGGGCCGGGCTACGTGGAGACCGAATACCGCGCCGACTACCAGACCGACATCTTTACCGTGGATGCGACAGGCGGCAAACTGATCTGGACCGGTATCACGCGCAGCGTCGATCTGAGCTCTACGCAGCGTACCACCGATGAAATCAGCCGCGTGCTGGTACCCGAGCTGACCAAACAGGGCATTCTGGCCGCAAACCGCAAGTGACCGACCTGGTGACTCGAATCGACGCGCTGCTGCCGCAGACGCAATGCGGCCGCTGCGGCTACGCCGGCTGCCGCCCGTACGCGCAGGCCGTGGCCGGTGGCGAGGCGGCAATCAACCGCTGCCCTCCCGGCGGCACCGCCGGTGTCGGCGCTCTGGCGGCGCTGCTCGGACGCGATGCGCTGCCGCTCGATGCGGCCTGCGGCAGTGATGCCGATCCCGGCGTTGCCTGGATCGACCAGGACGCCTGTATCGGCTGCGCGCGCTGCCTGCCGGTATGTCCCGTGGACGCGATTGTCGGCGCCCAGCGCTTTCTGCATACGGTGCTCGAGCGCTGCTGCACCGGCTGCGAGCTTTGCATCGCCAGCTGCCCGGTGGATTGCATCGTGATGCGGCCGCGTGCCGCCGCTGATGCGATACCCGCGGCGGCCGACAATCGCAGCCGCTACGAGCGTCATCGCGCGCGTTCGCAGCGCAGCGCGCGCGAACGCTCGGCACTGCTGGCCGAGCGCAAACGCGTCGCCTCGGCCGCGGTCGCACCACACTCGCAATGAGTCCGGCGCAGGTGCGCCAGATCTTCGAGCATCTGCGCGCCGCCAATCCTCGGCCGCAGTCCGAGTTGCAGCATCGCTCGCCGTTCGAACTGCTCGTTGCCGTGATTCTGTCGGCGCAGGCAACCGACAAGGGGGTCAATCTGGCCAGCCGCGGCCTGTTCCGCGCCGCCGCTACGCCTCAGGCGATGCTGAAACTTGGTTTGCGCGGTCTGAAGCGGCACATTCGCACCATCGGTTTATACAACGCCAAGGCGCGCAACATTCTGGCCACCTGCAGGATTCTGGTCGAAGCCTACGGCGGCCAGGTGCCGCGCGCGCGCGAGGCCCTCGAGTCGTTGCCCGGCGTGGGGCGCAAGACCGCGAACGTGGTGCTGAACGTGGCGTTTGGCGAACCCACGATCGCGGTGGACACGCACGTGTTCCGCGTTGCCCATCGCACCGGGCTCGCGCGCGGGGCAACCCCGCGCGCGGTGGAGGATGAGCTGCTGCGCATCATCCCGGCAGAATTCATGCACAACGCCCATCATTGGCTGATCCTGCACGGCCGCTACATCTGCAAGGCGCGCAGTCCCGACTGCCCGCACTGCCCGATTGCCCGGTGGTGCGAGTACCCGGATAAGACGCCGGTACGAACGTCCCCCTAAGAGGCTGCGCGCAACAGAACCACTACCACCTGAACCTGACACCGATGGTCGGATCGATCGTGTTCTTGCTCAGGAAGCCATTATCCAGGCCGTTCTCCACTTCGCTCCACATGGCGCCGACATAGGCGTCGAAACGCTTGCTGAAGCGCCAATCGGCCGATGCCGAGACCACATCCTCCTGGCCACTGCAATTACCGGCCTTGTTGGTCGAGCAGCCGGTATTGGCGCCCGTGGCGTAGCTGTTCTGCCGGTAGCCGTAATAAGCGGCCGTCAGGTCGAGCTTCGACAGCACGGTGTACTTGACGCCGCCCCAGAAGATCTGAACCTGCTTGTGGGTGGCGAAGGTGGCATCGGCGCCCGACTGCGCGTTGACGAAAGCGATCTTATAGCCGCCGATATCGTCGAAGCCGGCCGCCAGCGGCGTCTTCGGGTTGGCAAACTCGATGTGCTCATAGCCGGCATAGATCTTCGGCGCGCCGAAGTTGTACATCGCCATGATGGCGTAGGTCGTGTTGTCGGAGATGGTTCCGGCGAGCGCATTGCTCGGCGAGAATCCCAACGTCGGAAGCTCCGCCACCTGCGCCGCACTGAGTGCCGCGGTGGCCACCGCATCGCTCACGAAGGCGTAGTAGCCGTCGACCGACAGTCCCGCGTAGTCGCCGCCCACCGAGAACTCGTAGGCGCTGTTCGCGCTGCCAGTGGCGCCGTTGAACTTGTATTCCGCGCCGGCGTGGAAACCGTTGAACTTCTCGACGTATTTCAACGATGAATTGAGGCGCCGATCCTCGGTGTCACCGCCGCCGGCGGCAGTGCCAGAGAAGCCGATCAGCGAGAACGCCTGCGATGCGCCCTGCGGGTCGTACTGGGAGATACCATCCGCAAGCACGGTGTTCTGGCGGCCGAACGTCAGCGTGCCGAAGGTCTTGGAGCTGAACCCTGCGAAGGCCTGCTGGAACGCCTGACCGGCGACGCTGGAATCCACGTTGGTAGTCTGCGCGGCCAAAGCGCGCCCGTTGTTCTGCACCTGGGACTTCAAGGCGTCGCTGATCTGGCCGGACTGCGGATTGAAGAAGGTCTCGATCTTGAACACGCCGGTCCAATCGCCTACGCCAGGCAGCGGTTCGGCGCCGCTCAGGCCGACCCTCGATTGACTCAGGTTGCTCGGAGTCGCGCCGAGCACCGAATGGCTGGCATTCTTCTGAATGACGTCCTCGCTGCCGGCCGGAAAGTAATCGCTGATTGGCGCGCCATGCGACTGGTATTGCAGGCCGATATCAACGGTGCCGTAAAAGGTGATGCCGTGAAAGGTCACGCTGTCGTCGGGTCCGGCATTCGGGATCTGCGCCTGCGCAACGCCGGCGACGGCCAACAGCGCACTCAGAACCACAGAACCCGCAAAAACGGCCCTGCCGCGCCTGCCGGCGGTCCCCTTCTCGGAAGGCAAACTCAGATTAATCATGACTAACTCCCACATCGAAATTTGAATATAATAAGCAACATACTATACGTTGTCAGCTCTTTTTAAAGCTTAAAGATGTCTCTTTAATAAAACATTCACAATTGCCGCGCTCCGCTGCGCTATTCGATCTGGCTGCCGCGCACGCCAAACATGCTCACAATCAGGCGTGCCAAAATGCTCAGGAACAGCACGAACAGGGTGATCAACAGCGCGCCCGACCAGGCCAGCGACTGCCAGTTCTTGTAGGGACTGGTGGCGAACTGAAAGATAACCACCGGCAGGTTGGCCATCGGCTGGTTAAGGTTCGCGTTCCAGAACTGATTGTTGAGCGCCGTGAACAGCAACGGCGCGGTCTCGCCGCTGACGCGTGCGAGCGCCAGCAAGACGCCCGTCAGCAGACCGCTGCGCGCCGCCGGATAGACGATGCTGGTAATCGTGCGCCAGGGTTGAGCCCCGAGCGCCGCTGAGGCATGCCGCATGGTCTGGGGGATCAGCCGCAGCATGTCCTCCGCCGTTCGCACGGTCACCGGAATGACGATGATCGCAAGCGCTATCGCGCCGGCGAACGCTGAGAAGTGCCCCATGGGCACCACCACCAGCGTATAGACGAACAGACCGACCACGATCGAAGGCGCGCTCAGCAGCACGTCATTGATGAAGCGAATCACGGTGGAAAGGCGCGCCGCTCGACCGTATTCGGACAGATAGGTCGCTGCGAGGATCCCGATCGGTCCGCCGATGATCACGCCGAGCAGCGTCATGACCAGACTGCCGTAGATCGCGTTCAGCAGGCCGCCGCTGCTGCCGGGCGCCGGGGTGGTCTGGGTGAACACGCTCCAGGACAGACCGCCGATGCCGCGCGAAATCAAGGTCCAGAGGATGGCCGCCAGAAATGCCAGCCCGATCAGCGTCGCTACGCCCGATGCTCCGAGTGCCACCGCCGCCTTGATTCGGCGCCGCCCGATATTGCTCATATGCGCGCCCCGCGCCGCTCGATCTGCAGCAGCAGCAATCGGGCCGCGGCGATGATCGTGAACGTCAGCACGAACAGCAGAAGGCCGAGGGCGATCAGCGACGATGTATAGAGGGTGCCCACGGCCTCGGTGAATTCATTGGCGATGCTGGCGGAAATCGTCGTGCCCGGTGCCAGCAGCGAAGTGGAGATCCGATGGGCATTGCCGACCACGAACGTGACGGCCATGGTCTCGCCGAGCGCGCGCCCGAGTCCGAGCATGATGCCGCCAACGATGCCGGCGCGGGAATTGGATATCACTACGTCCCAGACCACCTCCCACTGCGTCGCGCCAAGGCCATAGGCAGCCTCCTTCAGCGATCGTGGAGTGGCCAGAAACACTTCGCGCATCACCGAGGTGATGAACGGCAACACCATCACGGCGAGCACAAACCCCGCCGTCATCAGACCGATGCCGTACGGCGGTCCGCGGAATAATCGGCCTATCCATGGAAGATTGCCGAACGTACCGATCAGCCAGGGCTGCACTGAATGCTGCAGCACTGGAGCCAGTACGAACAGCCCCCAAATGCCGAACACGATGCTCGGTACCGCCGCGAGTAACTCGATGCAGCTTGCTATCGGTCCGCGCAGCCACAGCGGGCAGGTTTCAGTCAGGAACACCGCGATCCCGAACGCCAGCGGCACCGCAATCAGCATCGCAATCAACGACGTGATGACGGTGCCGTAAAGCGCCGCCAGCGCACCGAACTGATCGGTGACCGGATTCCAGATCTCATGGGTCAGAAACCCGAATTTGAAGGCCTTGAGCGCCGGCCAGCCGCCATAGCACAACGCCAGCAGAACGCCGGCGAGCAGAATCAGCACCAGGCCAGCCGAGGCGATCGTCAGCCGGCGAAACACCCACTCAGCCCGTGCTTCGCGTCTGAGCTGCGGATAGTAGGGGATGGTCGTCGACGACATTGTCAGGTCTGTCCTCAAGTCGGCGGCGGCGGCACGGCTGCGAAGCTGTCTACGAGGCGGGCCATACGGCCTTACCGTTCACCTTGAGCGAGTCTTGCCAGGTCTTTTCGACCAATTTCGAGACCTTCTCGGGCAGCGGCACGTAATCGAGATCTTCGGCCATCTTCTGGCCGCCCTTGTAGGCCCAGTCGAAGAACTTGAGCGCCGCAGCCGTGTTCGAGTCCTTGCTGTCGGCGTGCATCAGGATGAAGCTCGCGCCCGTGATCGGCCAGCTGTCGGCTCCAGGCTGATCGGTGAGGATCAGGTAGTAGTTGTCCGCTTTGGCCCAGTCGGCGTTGGCGGCGGCCGCCTGAAAGCTCCTGGCTTCCGGCACCGCGTACTTGCCATCATGGTTGATCATCCTCGCGTAAGTCATGCTGGTCTGCTTGACGTAGGCGTACTCGACATAGCCGATCGCGCCGCTGGTCTGGGTGGTCTGGTTCGCCACACCCTCGTTGCCCTTGGCGCCGATGCCCACCGGCCACTGCACCGAGGTGTTGGCGCCGATTTTCTGTGCGAATGAAGGACTGACCTTCGACAGGTAATTCGTGAACAGGAAATTCGTGCCCGAACCGTCGGAACGGTAAATCGGCGCGATATCAAGCTTGGGCAGACTCAACTTCGGATTGAGCTTCTTGATTGCGGGGTCGTCCCATCGGCTGATATCCCCCATGTAGATCGACGCGATCGTCGGACCATCCAGCAGCAACTCGCCCGGCTTGATGCCCGCGATATTCACCACCGCGACCACGCCGCCGATGATCATCGGCCACTGCACCAGGCCGTTTTGCTTCAGATCCGCGGGCTCAAGCGGCTTATCGGAGGCGCCGAAGGTCACGGTGCCGGCCTCGATCTGCTTGATGCCGCCGCCGGAACCGATCGACTGATAATTCAGGCCGATGCCGGTCTGCTGCTTGTAGGCTTCCGCCCATTTGGCATAGATGGGATAAGGAAAGGTGGCACCGGCGCCGGAAATATCATCCGCGAGCGAGCTGCAGGTTGCGGCTCCCAGCAGCGCGGCCGCTCCCATGGTGACGGTCAGTTTGCCGATGAATTTGCTCACTCGCTGCTCCTGAAATTCTTAAATTCCTGCTGCTTCCTGCTGCATCCGTCTTGCTGCGTTCGCCGGCCGCTCGCGATTCACCCGCGCGGATCTGCTCGCGCGTGGACGCACGTCGCCCGCAGCGCTCGTCAGGACGGGGCCTGGAATAGTTGGCCCGCGATAACAATATAATCAGGCTCGCGCCGGGTCTTGCGGTCAGCTGCGCGGGCTATCCTGCGGCGCGACTGGCCTGCCTTCCCCATCCCGGAGCGGGGGCAGTGTGTTTCGCTTGTATTACACGCTGGAGACGGAAATATTACAGTCTGATGACGCGCGGGCACGCGGCGGCTGAACCATGCGCCTGCTGATAGTGGAAGATGATCGCAAGCTGGCCGATTTTGTGGCCCGCGGACTGCGCGCGGAACGCTTCGCCGTGGACATTGCCGGCGACGGCCTCGAAGGCCAGAGGCATCTGGATGCCTATCAGTACGACCTGCTGATACTCGACCTGATGTTGCCGCGATCGAGCGGCGGCGAACTCCTGCGGCGCGTACGGCGCAAACAGGCGACGCTGCCGGTGCTGGTGCTCACGGCCTGCGATGCGACCGAGGACAAGGTGCGGCATTTCGAAGCCGGTGCCGACGATTATCTTACCAAGCCGTTCGACTTCGCCGAACTGCTGGTACGGGTCAGGGCACTGCTGCGTCGCAGCCCGGTCGAAAGAGCCGACGTGCTGCGAATTGCCGACCTCGAGCTCAACCGTCTGACGCAGCAGGTGTGCCGCGGCACTTTGCGCATTGATCTGACCGCCAAGGAATACGGGGTGCTCGAATATCTGATGTCCTCGGCCGGACGCGTGTTCTCGCGCAGCATGATTCTCGAACACGTCTGGGATCAGAGTTTCGAGGGTCTCACCAACATCGTGGACGTGTACGTGCGCTACCTTCGGCGCAAAATCGACGACCCGTTTCCGCTCAAACTGATTCACACGGTGCGCGGAGTCGGGTACTGCATGCGCGCGGACGACCAGGCTCAGGACCCGGGGCACGGATGAATCACCGTTCGCTCGCCTTTCGGCTCTCGGTCTGGTACGCGCTGCTGCTGAGCGCCACCTTCGCGCTGGTCGGAGCCGGGATGTTGTACGGCCTGGAGCAGTATCTGCGAGCCAATGTGGGCGACTCGCTGCGGCGGCGCTCGGTCCAGGTGGAGCAGATCCTGCAGCACTCGCCCGCGGCCACCACGGAAAGTGCGATCGGCGAGGCGATCGAGACCCGGGTGGCGCCGGAATTCAACAACCGCTTTGTGCGGGTGACCCGGGCCCCCGCCACCCTCGTGTTTCGATCAGGCGAGCCCGCGGATCGCAGCTTTGTTGCCGCCGCCGTGCCGCCTCAGCCCGAGGCCGTCTTCAGCAAGGCGCAGGTGCGCCCGGTCGCGACCGCATATGGGCGCGTCATGATCAGCAGCACACCCATCGACACCGCCTCGGGCAAGTACCTGATCGAACTCGGTACCGCGCTTGAACCGATCGAAGCCCTGCAGTACCGGCTGCTGAGCCTGCTGGGGCTGATGCTGCCGGTGCTGGTGGCTTGTGCGGCGGCGGGCGGCTACCTGCTGGTGCACTCGGCACTGCGTCCGGTCGAGCGCATGTCGCATACCGCCGAACAGATTAGTGTGCAGGACCTGGAGGCGCGGCTGCCGGTGGTCCCCACGGGCGACGCCCTGCAGCGTCTGGCGATCTCGCTCAATCACATGCTTACGCGACTGCGCGACTCGGTTCAGACCTCGCGCCGCTTCCTTGCCGACGCCTCGCATGAGCTGCGTACGCCGCTGACCGTGATCAAAGGCGAACTGCAGGAACTGGTGGCCACCGAAGTCGGGCGCGTTGAAGTGCGTGAACGTATCGGCAGCGTGCTGGAGGAAGTCGCTCGGCTGGAATATCTGGTGTCCGGATTGCTGGTGCTGTCGCGACTGGATGCCGGCGATGCGCGACGCACCTGGGTCGATGTGAACCTGGGCGAACTCGCCGCCAACACGCTCGAACAGATGCGCCTGGTCGCCGAAGATCGCGGTGTCCAGCTGCAGCCCACGGCGCTGTCGTCGCTGCTGGTACGCGGTGACAGTGGCCGGCTCAAGCAGGTGATCGTCAATCTGCACGACAATGCGATCAAGTTCACGCCCCGCGGCGGCGTGGTGAGGCTGCGCACGCAGCAGCGTGACGATTACGGCATTCTTGAGGTCAGCGATAGCGGCATCGGCATCCCGGCTGACGCGCTGCCGCACGTTTTCGATCGCTTTTATCGCGTCGACGCGGCGCGTTCCCGTGAAGATGGAGGCGCCGGCCTTGGGCTCTCGATCGTGCGCTCGATCTGCAGTGCGCACGGGGTCGCAATCGAAGTTGACAGCACTCCCGGCCGCGGCAGCTGCTTTCTTCTGAAATTTCCCCTGCCTGCCCTTGGCAGCTTGCCGCCGGCCGCTCGGCCCGCTGAAGCGCCAGCGGAACAAATTCCGCCTACCGGGGCTCCAAGCTAACGTGAGCAGACCAGGAAAGCTGCAGGCGCTGACCTTCGCCGTCATCATCACAGGCACTCTCGCCGGTTGTGCGGCCTACCGCAAATGCGGACTCAGCGGCTGCGCCGGCGACGCAAAAATCACCACCGCGGTCGAGGCGCTGCTCGATCAGCATCCGGCCCTGGGACCTCCCGACATGATCCGCGTACAGACTCTGGATCGTGTGGTGTATCTGACCGGCCAGGTGAGCACCGGCTTGCAGCGCCAGATTGCCGAATCGGTCGCGCTGCAAGCTCCCGGCGTGGCGCGGGTCGTGAACTCGATCGCCGAGACGTATGAAGGCAGGTGAGTGCGACGTTTTAGAATTTGTAGCGCACGCCGATCGTGGGATTGATGTTGGTGGTGTAGAAGGGGTAGCCGTTGGCCAGGCCGTTGTGCACGGCGCTGTACATCGCGCCGGCGTAAACGTCGAAGTGCTTGTTGAAGAAGTAGTCGGCGTCGAACGAGTAGGCCTGCAAGCTGCCGCTGCAAACGCTGAACGCGTTGGTGGAGCAACCGGCTTGTTTGCCGCTGCCGTAAGCACTCTGATGAACACCGTAATAGGCGGCCGTGAGATCCAGATGCGGAATGACACTGTAGCGGGCACCGGTCCAGTAGAACTGCAGGTCCTTAGCGACGCTGTAGGCAGTGTTGCTGACGACCGCCAGGATATAGCCGCCGATATCGGAGAATCCGGCGCTCAACGGCGTTGATGGATTTGCGAAGCTGATGTGCTCGTAGCCGGCGAAGAATTTCAACGGCTCGATGGCGTACAACCCCATGATCGAATACGCCGTGTTGTCCGAGACGGTGGCCGCCAGCGAGTTCGACACCGAATAACCCAATGCGGGCAATGCGGCGACCTGGGCTGCGGTCAATGACGAGGCCGTGATGGCATCGTGGACCTTCGAATAATAGGCGTCGAGCGACGCGCCGGCGTACTCCGCGCCCAATACCGCCTGCACCGCGGTGTTCGCGCTGCCATTGGAGCCGTTGAATTTGTACAGCGCGCCGACATGCACTACGCCGTCGAAGTTGGCGTAGTACTTCAGCATCGAATCCAGCCGCTTGTCCTCGGAGGTGCCGCCGCCCTGATACGTTCCCGACGCCCCGATCAGGCCAAACGCCGAGGAGTCGTAGTTCGGGTCGTACTTGATGGTGCCTTCCGTCAGCAGCGTCAACTGCCGCCCGAAAGTGAGACTACCGAACTGCTTCGAGTTCACGCCGACGAACGCGGTTTGCAGGGCCTGTCCCGCCGAGCTGCCATCCAGACCGGTGGTGGAATTCGCCGCGGTTTTCCCATTGTTGACGGCCAGCGATTTCAGAGAATCAGCGATCTGGCCGGACTGCGGGTTGAAGAAGCTCTCGATTCTGAACACGGCCGACCAGTCACCGTATAGCGGCTCGATGCCCTGCAGACCGACTCTCGACTGGCCCATATTGCTGGGCGTCGCGCCGAACACCGACTGGCGGCTGTTCTTCTGCACGATGTTGCCGCTGGCGGCCGGTCGGTATTCGCTGAACGGTGCGCCATGCGTCTCATATTGCAGACCGATATCGATCACGCCGTATAGCGTAATACCGTGCCATGTCAGGGCGTCTTCGGACGAAATGCCCGGTCCGGTCTTCTGCTGCGCGAGTGCGGTCAGCGGCCATGCCATTCCGGCGCCGGTCGACACAATCAGCAGCCACGACCACAACAGCGCGGCGCGCGCGCTGCGGCGCGCGGCCATCGGCAGCGACAAACCCATGTACCACTCCCAGTATGCGATCAGCGCCGCGTAAGGCGCCGGATCCATAGTGACCGGGCGTGGTGACATTGTCGGTGCCGCGCCGGTAACAACGCGGTTAGCGTGCGCGTGGGCGTCAGCGCTTCTTCGGCAGGTAAAGGTCGGTCAGCGTGCCTTCGGCGGCTTCGGCCGCGAACGCTACCGTCTCCGACAATGTCGGATGCGGATGCACCGTCAGCCCAATGTCCGCCGCATCCGCGCCCATCTCGATCGCGAGCGCGACTTCCGAGATCAGCTCACCGGCATTGGTGCCGACGATGCCGCCTCCGAGCAGCCGGCGCGTCGCCGGTTCGAAAATCAACTTGGTAAAGCCTTCATCGCGGCCGATCGACAGCGAGCGGCCGCTGGCGGCCCAGGGAAACACGGTCTTTTCAATACTGATGTTCTGCGCCTTGGCCGCGCCCTCGGTCAACCCGGCCCACGCGATCTCTGGGTCGGTATAAGCCACCGAAGGAATGACGCGCGCATCGAACGAAGTTTTCTGGCCCGCAGCGACCTCGGCCGCAACCTTGCCTTCGTGGCTGGCCTTGTGCGCCAGCATCGGCTGGCCGCGGACGTCGCCGATGGCGAAGATATGCGGCACGTTGGTGCGCATTTGCTTGTCGGAGGGAATGAATCCGCGCTCATCGATCCGCACGCCGGCCGCTTCGGCACCGATAAGCTTACCGTTTGGCGTGCGCCCGACTGCGACCAGCACGTAGTCGTAGGTGTTGGTGCTCGGGGCGCCATCCCTGGTGGCGAAGCTCACCTGCAGGCCTTCGCTGGCGGCGCTCACGGCAGTCACCTGGGTGGCGAGCAGGATTTCGCCATAACGCGCCTTGATGCGCTTTTCCAGCGGGCGCACCAGGTCCGGATCGCAGCCGGGCATCAACTGCGGCGTGAGCTCAACGACGCTCACCTTGGCGCCCAGCGCGTCATACACGCAGGCCATCTCCAGACCGATGATGCCGCCGCCAATCACCAGAAAGCGGCCGGGGTTCGCCGGCAGCGTGAGCGCGCCGGTGGAATCGATGACGCGCGGATCGTCCGGCACGAACGGCAGCCGCATTGCCTCGGAACCGGTGGCAATGATGCACTGCTCGAAGCGAATTCGCTCGCCGCCGACCTCGAGTACATGCGGGCTGATGAACTTGCCAACGCCGTGCACGACCTCGACCTTGCGCTGCTTGGCCAGCATGGCCAGGCCGCCGGTGAGTTTCCTGATGATGCTGCTCTTCCAGGCTCGCAGCTTGTCGCTGTCCACCTTCGGGGCTTCGAACACAATTCCATGCGCGCTCATCTCGCGCGCTTCTTCGATCACCTTCGCGGCGTGCAGCAGCGCCTTGGATGGAATACAGCCGACATTCAGGCACACGCCACCCAGCGTCTCGGAGCGCTCGACCAGCGTGACCTTGAGTCCCAGGTCCGCGGCGCGAAACGCCGCCGTGTAACCGCCCGGACCGGCACCGAATACCAGCAGCTGCGTGCTGCGCGAGGCCTCGGGCTCGGCGCGGACGTCGGACGCCGAGGCGGATGCTGGCGCAGGCGCAGCGCTCGGGGCCGCCGGCTTCGCCGCGGCGCGCGAATTGGAGTCGGCCGGAGCGGTGGCGGCAGAGTCGGCGCGCGATTCGGGCGCTGGCGCCGACGGCGCCGGTGGCGCCGCGGCCGCCGCCGCGTCGCTCTCGACCGCAAGTAGCCGCGTGCCCTTGGAGACCTTGCTGCCTTTGCCGACCAGCAGCTCGATCACTTTGCCAGCAGCGGTCGATGGCACGTCCATCGTCGCCTTGTCGGTCTCGAGCGTGATCAGCGGCGTCTCGAGTTCGATACGGTCGCCTGGGTTGACCAGCACTTCGATCACCGGCACATCCTTGAAATCGCCCAGATCCGGGCACAGGATTTCAGTGCGACTCATGGCACCGCCTCGGTCAGGCCGCGTGCGTCCGCCAACGTCTTGGCAAGATAGCTGGTGAAGCGGGCGCCGTTGGCGCCATCGATCACGCGATGGTCGTACGACAGCGACAGAGGCAGAATCGTCCGCGGCACGAAAGCGCCATCACGAAATTCCGGCTTGATGCTCGATCGTGACACCCCAAGGATCGCCACCTCTGGCGCGTTGATGATCGGTGTGAAGGCGGTGCCGCCGATGCCGCCCAGGCTCGAGATGGTGAAGCTGCCGCCCTGCATTTCGGCACCGCTAAGCTTGCCGCTGCGCGCCTTGGAAGACAGCTCGCCGAGCGCGCGCGCGATCTCGTAGATATCCTTGCGATCGGCATCGCGAATCACCGGTACCAGCAAGCCGTTGGGCGTATCGGCCGCGAAGCCGATGTGAATGTATTTCTTGTAGACCAGGTTCTCGCCGCCGGCGTCGAGCGAGGAGTTGAACAGCGGAAACTGCTGCAGCGCCTTGACGCAGGCACGCACGATGAACGCCAGCGTCGTCAGCTTGATGCCGGCGCTGTCGGCTTTGCTCTTCAGGGTCCGGCGCGTTTCCTCCAGCGCGGTGACGTCGGCTTCGTCAAACTGCGTGACATGCGGCAGATTGACCCAGCTCGCATGCAGCCGCGATCCTGAGATGCGCTGCACCCGGCCAAGCGGTTTGATTTCGATGGCGCCGAACTGGGAGAAATCCGGCACATTGATCTTTGGCAGCGCAACACCGCCTTCGCCGGCCGTCACCCCTCGCCCGCTCGAGACCATCAGCGACTTGACGAATGCCTTGACGTCTTCGTCGGTCACGCGGCCCTTCTGACCGCTGCCCTTCACGCGTCCGAGATCGACGCCGAGCTCGCGCGCGAAGCGCCGTACCGAGGGGCCGGCGTGAGCGCGCGCGAAACCGTCTTCACTGACCGGTGGCAGCGCGCCCGCGGCGGCCGGCGCCGCAGGTGCCGCAGGTGCCGCCGCCACGGCAGGGGCTGCGGCGGCAGCGGGCAGTTTCGGTGCTGCCGCCGGTGCGGGCTTGGACGTAGCCGATGCGGCGGCTGCGGGCGGCACTTCAGACACGGCTGCGGGTGCTGCTGCGGGCGCCGTGGCCGCTGCCGCCGTGCCGGCTGCCGCCTCAGCGCCGGCCGCAAGCTGCAGTGTCGCGATGCGTGTACCGGAGGAAACCTTCGAGCCCTTGGAGACGTGCAGTTTCTCGATCACACCGGCGTCGGTGGATGGAACGTCCATCGTCGCCTTTTCAGTCTCGAGCGTCAGCAACGGCGCATCGACCTGAATGCTGTCGCCGGGTTTCACCAGCACTTCAATGACGGCCACGTCCTTGAAGTCGCCCAGGTCGGGCACGAAGATATCTTTCGAGGCCAAGGCAATCCCCTTGAATCTTAGCTGCTGACCGGATCCGCCTTGTTGGGATCGATGCCGAGCCTCGCCACCGCCTCAGCCACGATCTTGCGGTCGATCCGGTTTTCATCGGCGAGCGTCTTGAGCGCCGCCAATGTGATGAAATTGCGGTCGACCTCGAAATGCTGACGCAACTCCGCCCGCGCATCGCTGCGGCCGAAACCATCGGTGCCGAGCGTCAGATAAGGCTGCGACACCCAGGGACGAATCTGATCGGGCACGTTGCGCACGTAATCGGTCGCGGCCACCAACGCTCCCTCCTGCCCCGCGAGCAGCGTCTGCACGTAAGGCACACGCGCAACGTCGGCCGGGTGCAGCAGATTCCAGCGCTCGCACTCGAGCGCTTCGCGGCGCAATTCGCTGAAGCTGGTGATCGAATAGACGTCGGCCATGACACCGAATTGGTGCTCGAGCAGTTCCGCCGCCGCTATGCACTCGCGCAGGATAGTGCCGCTGCCCAGCAGCGTCGCGCGCAGTTTGCCGCTTGCGCCCTGCTGCAGCAGGTACCCGCCTTTGACGATGCCCGCTTCCGCGCCCGCGGGCAGTGCCGGCTGCGCGTAGTTCTCGTTCATCACCGAGATGTAATAGAACACGCTTTCATTTTGGACATACATGCGCTGCATGCCATCCTGGATGATGACGGCCAGCTCGTAGGCGTAGGCCGGATCGTAGGCTCGGCAGTTCGGAATGGTGGTTGCCACCAGCTGGCTGTGACCATCCTGATGCTGCAAGCCTTCGCCAGCGAGCGTGGTGCGCCCTGCAGTCGCACCCACCAGGAAGCCGCGCGCCCGCATGTCGCCGGCGGCCCAGATGAAGTCGCCGACGCGCTGGAATCCGAACATCGAGTAATAGATATAGAACGGCACCATGCCGATGCCGTGGTTGGCGTAGGAAGTCGCCGCCGCAATCCACGAGCAGGTCGAGCCAGCCTCGTTGATGCCCTCCTCGAGCATCTGTCCCTTGCGATCCTCCCGATAGGACATCAGCGTTTCGGCATCCACGGGCGTGTAGAGCTGTCCGACCGCCGAGTAGATACCGATCTGGCGAAACAGGCCTTCCATGCCGAAAGTACGCGCCTCGTCCGGAACGATCGGCACGATGTGCTTGCCGATGCCCTTGTCCTTGAGCAACACGGTGAGAATGCGCACGAACGCCATCGTGGTCGAGATTTCCCGCTCCGCCGTGCCCTCGAGGATCGATTTGAACGCCTCCAGCGGCGGAACGGTGAGCGGCGGCGCAGTCGGCTTGCGCACTGGCAGATAGCCACCGAGATGTTTGCGGTGCGCCTGCAGATAGCGCATCTCGTCGCTGTCGGGCGCCGGTTTGAGAAACGGCAGATCGGGCAGCTCCTGATCCGATACCGGGATGTTGAAGCGATCGCGCAGCTCGCGCACCGCATCGATATCGAGCTTTTTCTGCTGATGGGCGACCATCTGCCCTTCCGCGACTTTGCCGAGGCCGAAGCCCTTGACGGTCTTGGCCAGGATCACAGTCGGCGGACCCTTGGTGTGCACCGCCGCCTGATAGGCGGCAAACACCTTGAGTGCATCGTGGCCGCCTCGGTTGAGGCGCCAGATGTCCTCATCGGACATATTGGCGACCATCTCCTTGAGCGCAGGATCCTTGCCGAAGAAGTGCTCGCGCGTGTAGGCGCCGCCCTTGGCCTTGAAGTTCTGGTACTCGCCGTCGACGCAATCTTCCATCACGCGCTGCAGGATGCCGCGCGTATCGCGCGCCAACAGCGGATCCCAGCGCGAGCCCCAGATCACCTTGATCACGTTCCAGCCGGCGCCCAGAAAGGCCGCTTCCAGCTCCTGGATGATCTTGCCGTTGCCTCGCACCGGTCCATCCAGGCGCTGCAGATTGCAGTTGATCACGAAGATGAGATTATCGAGCCCTTCGCGCACCGGCATCGTCAACGCGCCCATCGATTCCGGTTCATCCATCTCGCCGTCGCCGCAGAAGGCCCACACCTTGCGATCGGAGGGTGCCACCAGGCCGCGGTTTTCCAGATATCGAATGAAACGCGCCTGGTAGATCGCCATCATCGGTCCCAGTCCCATCGACACCGTCGGAAACTGCCAGAAGTCCGGCATCAGCCACGGATGCGGGTAGGAGCTCAGTCCGTGCCCGCCTACTTCCTGCCGGAAGTGAGCCAGTTGGTCGTCGCTCAGGCGGCCTTCAAGATAAGCGCGCGCATAGATCCCGGGCGATGAATGTCCCTGGATGTACACCAGGTCGCCCGGATGCTTGTCGCCCGGCGCGCGCCAGAAGTGATTGAAGCCCACCTCGTACAGTGTCGCCGACGAGGCATAGCTGGCCAGATGGCCGCCATACTCCGAGGACTTGCGATTGGCCTTTACCACCATGGCAATCGCATTCCAGCGGATAAATGCTTCGATGCGGCGCTCGAGCGCGCGATCGCCCGGATACTCGGGCTGCTGGCCGACAGAAACCGTGTTGACGTAGGCGGTATTGGGCCGATATGGCAGGTAGGCGCCCGAGCGGCGGGC
>Ga0209006_10001387_pt1 | contig 21995 bp, 20 predicted proteins | sample JacPin_JW_Ref_O2_FD_188567 | JGI IMG/M metagenome (GOLD analysis project Ga0209006, IMG submission 188567) | Forest soil microbial communities from Algoma, Ontario, Canada - Jack Pine, Ontario site 1_JW_Ref_O2 (SPAdes) (version 2) | ecosystem: Environmental > Terrestrial > Soil > Boreal... | reverse complement strand
ATCGCGCCGGCCTCCGTCGGCGTCGCCAGGCCGAGCATCATGGTGCCGAGCACGACGAAGATCAGGACTGCCGAGGGGATGATGCCGAGCAGGCATTTGTGCCACAGCGCCCAGCCGGTCAGCGTGCGAGCCTCTATCGGCACCGGCGGGACATGGTCCGGCTTGAAGATACCGAGCACGAAGGTGTAGCCGGCGAACAGCAGGATCTGGAACACCGACGGTCCCCAGGCGCCGAGGTACATATCGCCGACCGATTTGCCCAACTGGTCGGCCAGAACGATCAGCACCAGCGATGGCGGCACCAGCTGGGTGATGGTACCCGATGCCGCCAGCACGCCGGTGATATAGCGGATATTGTAGCCGTAGCGCATCATCACCGGCATCGAGATCAACGCCATGGCGATGACCTGCGCCGCCACCGTGCCGGTGATGGCGCCGAGAATAAAGCCGACGATGATAACGGAATAGCCGAGGCCGCCGCGGATCGGCCCGAACAGCTGGCCCATCGAATCCAGCATGTCTTCGGCGAGACCGCAGCGCTCGAGGATCGCGCCCATGAAGGTGAAGAACGGAATGGCGAGCAGCAGTTCGTTGGAAAGCACGCTGCCGAAGACGCGGCCTGGAATCGCCTGCAGGAAGTTGAGATCGAAGAAGCCCTGGCTGATCGCCAGGAAGCCGAATGAAATGCCGACCGCGGCCAGCGTGAACGCGACCGGGAAGCCGATCAGCATCGCCAGCACCAGGCCGCTGAACATCAGCGGCGGCATTGCCTCAAGCGAAATCATTGCGTCGGCCTCTCGTATTTCGCATCGATCGTGAGCTGGCCCCGAAGCGCGGCAATACGCTTGATGACTTCCGACACGCCCTGCAGCGCAAGCATGACGAATCCGGCCGGGATCACGAATTTGATCGGCCAGCGGATCAGGCCGCCGGCATTGCCGGAATATTCGTTGACCTCGTAGGCCTGGTAGAAAAACGGCCAGGAGAGGTAGCAGAGCAGCAGGCAGGACGGGATCAGGAAGAACAGTGTTCCAATCAGGTCGAGCCAGAGCTGCCCGCGTTCCGTCAGGAAGAGGTAGAATATTTCGACCCGCACATGTTCGTTGCGCTTGAGCGTATAGGATGCGCCGAACATCACCAGGATCGCGAACATGTACCATTGCAGCTCGAGCCAGCCATTCGAGCTGTAGCCGAACGCATAGCGGATCATGGCGTTGCCGGCGCTCAGCACGCAGGCCGCGAGCACGAGAAAATTGCAGATGTAGCCGATCTTCTCGTTGATCTTGTCGATCGCGCCGCTAAGTGCCAACAACGGACGCATCGTGTTCTCCCCCGCACCCGCCATCAAGCTGCGCGAATTGTTTCAACGGGCATCGCCGCGCGGCCGCGCGCCAGGCGCGTCGAGCCATCACGCGTCAGGCCGTCGCGCGTCAAGCCATGGCTCGTCATCAAGAGCGATTGCAACGACAGTCCTCCCCCCATTGCGCTCTTGCCGTCTTGACCGCGCCCATCAGGCGCAGCGGCTTATCCAGCCGAGCAGGCATAAAAGCAGCCGCACCATTTCAGCGCGCCGCGGCGGCGTCAATTGGAAAATGGGCAAATTGACGCGGGCTCAGCTAGTTGCAGGCCAGGCGAGAACGGGGCGCGGGAAAACTCAGCCGCCGGTGACGCTCATGTGGCGGCTGACGCTGGGGCGGTTGTGCCGGCGATCGATGATGAAATCGTGGCCCTTCGGTTTGGTGCCGATGGCGCGGTCGATTGCCGCAGAGAGCAGTTCGTCATCGGGCGAGGCGCGCAGCGGTTTGCGCAAATCGGAGGCATCCTCATGGCCGAGGCAGGTGTGCAGCGTGCCGGTGCAGGTGATCCGCACCCGGTTGCAGGACTCGCAGAAATTATGGGTCATCGGCGTGATGAAGCCGAGCTTGCCGCCGGTCTCGCCGACATGAACGTAACGGGCGGGGCCGCCGCTGTCCTCGTCGAGGTCGGCCAGCGTGTATTGTTTGGCCAGCCGCGCGCGAAGGAGCGACAGCGGCACGTACTGGTCGATGCGCCCTTCGCCGATATCCCCCATCGGCATCACCTCGATCAAGGTCAGCGCCATGCCCTTGCCGTGCGCCCATTGCATCAGCGCCGGGATTTCGTCCTCGTTCAGGTTCTTCAGCGCCACCGCGTTGATCTTGACGGCGAGACCCGCCGAGCGCGCGGCCTCGATGCCGGCCAGCACCTTGTCGAGGTCGCCCCAGCGGGTGATGGCGCGGAATTTCGCGGGATCCAGCGTATCCAGCGAGACGTTGACGCGGCGAACCCCGTAATCGCGGAGTTCGGAGGCGAATCGCGCCAGTTGCGAGCCGTTGGTGGTCAGGGTCAGTTCGTTGAGCGCGCCCGTTTCAAGATGGCGCGAAAGCGAGCGCACCAGCGACAGCACGTTGCGCCGCACCAGCGGCTCGCCGCCGGTCAGCCGCAGCTTGCGCACGCCTTTGGCGATGAAGGCCGAACAAAGCCGGTCGAGCTCTTCGAGCGTCAGCAGATCGGCCTTGGGCAGAAACGTCATGTCCTCGGACATGCAATAGAAGCAGCGCAGGTCGCAGCGGTCGGTGACCGATACCCGCAAATAGCTGATGCCCCGGCCGAACGGATCGGTCATCGGAGCCGAGAGCGATGCGGGAGGACTCAATGCGGGTCCGGTCATTCAATACGCCTTGTAACTGCGGCAGCCGCCATCAGGGCGTGGCGACGCGTTCCGTAGTCATAATCTATGCATGATGCCATCCGCCCACAATCCGCAACCCGCTTGGTGCAGTGCAAGCAATCAGCGGGCGGGCGGCGGGGGCGGGGGCGGTGTTTGCGCCGGCTCCGGGAATGGCGATGCCGCGGGTGCCGCGCCCTTCGGCGGTTTCGGCTTCTTCGGCTTCGGCCGCATCATCTTCCGCGCCGGCTTCGGCGGCGGCCCGGCCGGCTGAAGTTCCGCGACCACCGGATTGGGATCGAACGTGGTCGAGGCGGGGGTGGAGAAATCGCCGGGGACGCGGAGGACCTGCACCGGGATCGTCGCCGGCAGGAACCTGGGCAGCGTGTAGGTGACGGAGAATCCGGTATCGGGGGCCTGCACCGCGACCGAGCAGGGCGTCTTGCAGCCCGGTCCCAGCGAGGTCTTGGCGTCCGCGCCTTGCGGTACCGAGTCAAGCTGGACCTGGAAGGTCGGCGGGGTCGGCTTGAAGTAGTCCATGGAAGGAAATGAGGAGCAGCCGGCCAGAGTAGCGCCCGCTACGGCAATCACGATGACACGACGCATGATCAATCCGTCAATCTTGTGCGGCCAGCAGCCACAATCCCCGCGCCGACCATAGGAGCGTCGGCACAGCCACGCAACCATGCGGCGGCGCATCGTTAATTGATGGTTAACGCGGGAACATCAAATATTCAAGTAAAACCAATGTCTTATGTGATGGCGCGGTGGGCCGCCAGGCTTCGTACCGCCGCCGGCAACTCGCGCATGTGATTGATCAGCCGGTCGGGCTTGAGATCGGCCATCGGAACGTCGGTATATCCGAATTCGACGCCGATGACGGGAATGCCGGCGCGGCGGGCGACCCCGATATCCGGACCGGCATCGCCGACCATGATCGAGGACGACAGCTGGCCGCCCGCGCGCAGGATGGTCTGCTGCAGGATGGCCGGATCCGGCTTCGAAATCCCGAACGTGTCGGCGCCGCAGATCGCCGAAAACCGCGAACTCAATCCAAGCTGGTCGAGCAGCCGCTTCGACAGCCATTCCAGCTTGTTGGTGCAAACCGCAAAGCGATATCCGCGCGCCTGGAGATCATCGAGGGCGTTTTCGAGCCCATCGAACGGGCGCGAGGCGTCGGCGATATGGGCGGCATAATAGTCGATGAAGTCGGCGGTGAGCCGGCTGATGTCATCGACGCCGGCGACACGGCCCTCCAGTTCCAGGCCGCGTTCGATCAGTTTGCGGGCGCCGGCGCCGATCATGTTGCGCGCGGATTGCAGCGGGACCGGGGGCAGGCCCTCGCGGTCGAGAACGAAGTTGAGCGCGTTGATCAGGTCGGGCGCCGTATCGACGAGCGTGCCGTCCAGATCGAATACCAGGGTGGGGGCGGAGGTCATCGAAAACCGCTATCGGTCCGCGTACAATCATGCAAGTAGGGATGACAGGGGTCCGTCATCATCCGGAGACAGCGGAGGGGATCATGCGGGAGTTCGCCGGCAAGACGGCATTCGTGACCGGCGGGGCCAGCGGCATCGGGCTCGCGCTCGGCCGGGCCTTTGCGCAGGCCGGCATGAAGGTGATGCTCGCGGATATCGAAGCCGACGCGCTGGCGGCCGCCGTCAAGAGCCTGGACAATTTCGCGCCGGATATACGCGGCGTCATCTGCGACGTCGCCGATCCCGCAAGCGTCGAGCGCGCCGCGAACGCCGCCTTTGAGGCCTTCGGCAAGGTCCATGTGGTCTGCAACAATGCCGGGGTCGCCGCCGGCGGCGGCATCGACAACATCTCGCTCGACAATTGGCGCTGGGTGCTCGACGTCAACCTGATGGGCGTGGTGCACGGCATTCGCACCTTTCTGCCGCATATTCGCGCCCATGGCGAAGGCGGCCACATCGTCAACACCGCCTCCATGGCCGGGATGATCAACGGCATGGGTTTTTCCCCTTACTCGGCGAGCAAGTTTGCGGTGGTCAGCATGTCGGAAGGCCTCGCCGCCCACCTCGCGCCGTTCGGAATTGGGGTCAGCGTGCTGTGTCCGGACTATGTGCGCACCGGCATTGCCGACAGCGGCCGCAACCGGCCGCAGCGCTACGGCCCGGTGCAAACCCTGGATCCGGCGAGCCCGGCGGCCGCGATGGTGGCGGAGATCGCCAGGCGGCTGCAAGCCGGGCTTGAGCCTGACTCCGTCGCTGCGCGCGTCCTCGAGGCCATCAGGAACGGCGAACTCTACGTGTTCACGCACCCGAACATGCGCCTGGGGGTCGACGAGCGGTTCGCGGCCATCCAGGCGGCGATGGACCGGGTGGTCGGCTAGCCCAAACTCACGGGTATCCGGGCACGGATAGCGCTGTTCCTCAGCGTAAAACGACGCTAGATAGGCTCCGCCCGGTATCGCCGGACGCTCGATCGGCAGCGGCATTCTTCCGGATTTTTTGGGGCCTGGTTTGCAAGTGGATATGGACGGCTTGAAGCGGCAGGCGGCGGCGCGGGCGCTCGAACAGGTGCGCGACGGCATGAAGCTTGGCCTCGGCACCGGCTCGACCGCGAAACACTTCGTCGAACTGCTCGGGATGCGGGTTCGCGCCGGGCTTGACGTCATTGGTGTGCCGACATCGGAGGCGACCCGCGCCGACGCAGAGCGGTGCGGCATTGCGCTCACCACGCTGGACGATATCGACCGGCTCGACCTGACGGTCGATGGCGCCGACGAGATCGACCCCTCGCTCAATCTGATCAAGGGCGGCGGCGGCGCGCTGCTGCGCGAAAAGATCGTAGCCGCCGCGTCTGATCGCATGATCGTGATCGCCGACGATAGCAAATGGCTCGAATTTCTCGGCCGATTTCCGCTACCCGTGGAGGTGATCCCGTTCGGCCTCGCGGCGACCCTGCGCGCCATCGGCATGGCATTTGCGCAAAGCGGCAATTCCGGGCAAATGGGGTTGCGAAAGGGCAAGGACGGCCACGTTTTTGTCACCGATGGCGGCCACTGGATTGTGGATGCCCATCTTGGCCGAATAACCGATGCGCCGCGCCTGGCAGGATTGCTGAACTCGATCCCGGGCGTTGTCGAGCACGGGCTGTTCATCGGTCTCGCCAGTACCGCGATATTGGCGGGCCCGCAGGGAATTCGCGTTGTTGAACGGCCGTAACGCCGCAATCTCAGGAGAACTGGAATGAAGAGCCTTTCGAGAATTTTGTCGGCCGCGGGCCTGGCGTTTGCCTTGGCGCTCACCGGCGTTCCAGCCGGGGCGCAACAGCAACCGCCGCCGCTCAAGGACGCTTCGCCGGCGGCGATCGCGGCCGCCAAGGAAATCCTGACGATGAAAAAAGCCAGCGCGATGTACGCCAACGCCGTTCCCAACATCGTCCAGCAGACCAAGGACGGCTTGCTGCAGAGCAACCTCAACTACCAGAAAGATCTCAACGAGGTCGCCGTGATCGTCGCGCAGAAGTTTGCCGGCCACGAGCAGGAAATCGGCGAGGGCATGGCGAAGGTTTACGCCAACGAGTTTACCGAGCAGGAGCTGAAGGACCTGGTGACGTTTTACAAGTCGCCGCTCGGTCAGAAATTGCTGGTGTCGGAGCCGCGAGCCATTCAATTCAGCATGTCCTATATGAACCAGTGGGCGCAGGTCTTTTCCGCGACGGTGAACAGCGCATTTCACGACGAGATGAAAAAGCGCGGCAAGCCGATCACCTAGGCAATCCGATTTTCGACCGGGGCTGAGATGGCCGAGTTCGACGTCGATCTGTTCGTCATCGGAGGAGGTTCGGGTGGGGTGCGCGCCGCCCGAATCGCCGCGGGTCATGGCGCGCGCGTGATGATCGCCGAGGAATACCGCATGGGCGGCACCTGCGTGATCCGCGGCTGCGTGCCGAAGAAACTGCTGGTCTATGCTTCCCACATCCATCACGAAATCGAGGACGCGGCAGGCTTCGGCTGGACCATTCCCGCCGCGACCTTCGACTGGCCGACCCTGATCGCCAACAAGGACAGGGAGATCGCGCGGCTCGAGGCCGCCTATACGGCGAACGTGGAAAAATCCGGCGCCCGCGTCGTCAAGACCCGCGCGGTGTTCGAGGACGCCCATACGCTGCGGCTCGCCACCGGCGAGGCGGTGAAGGCAAGATATGTGCTGGTCGCGACCGGCGGCGCGCCCAATCACGGGCTTGCGATACCCGGCATCGAGCACGTGATCTCCTCGAACGAGGTGTTTCATCTGGCCGCGCTGCCCAGGCGCATCGTGATCCAGGGCGGCGGCTATATCGCGCTGGAATTCGCCTGCATCTTTGCCGGTTTCGGCTCCGACGTGACGCTGGTCTATCGCGGCGAAAACATCCTGCGCGGCTTCGACGACGACGTCCGCGCCCATGTCCGCGCCGAGATGGAAAAGGAAGGCATCGGCATTCTCACCGGCTGCACGGTCACCAGGGTCGACAGGCACGGCAAGGAATTCACCTCGCATCTGTCCGACGGCTCGAGCCTCGCCTCCGACCAGGTGATGTTCGCGATCGGCCGGCATCCCAACGTGAGCGGTCTCGGGCTCGAGAAGGCCGGCGTCGCCATCGATCCGAACAATGGCGGGATCGCGGTCGACAGCTTCTCGCGGACGTCGGTGCCCCATATCTACGCGATCGGCGACGTCACCCACCGGCTCAACCTGACGCCGGTCGCGATTCGCGAGGGCCATGCCTTCGCCGATACCGTGTTCGGCAAGCGGCCGGTCGAGGTTGATCACGCCGGGATTCCGACCGCGGTGTTCTCGCAGCCGGAAGTCGGCACGGTGGGACTGACGGAAGCCCAGGCACGCGCGCAATTCAGCCACGTCGACATCTACCAGGCGAACTTCAGGCCGATAAAGGCGACGATGTCGGGCCGCGACACCAGGATGCTGATGAAGCTGGTGGTGGACGGAACGAGCGACCGCGTGGTCGGCTGCCATATCGTCGGCGATGGCGCCGCCGAAATGGTCCAGCTGCTCGGCATCGCCGTCAAGATGAAGGCGACCAAGGCCGATTTCGACGCCACCATGGCGCTGCATCCGACCGCGGCCGAAGAGCTCGTGACCATGCGGACGCCGACGGTGCGGCACGTGCGCGAAGCGGCGGAATAGCGTTTTCAGGGGAACGCGCCGGCTTGACCCGAAAGCGACATTCGTCGCTAGAGACAACGAAATCAATTCAGATCAGGCAACGGCAGAATCGTAGGTCGAACGAACCAGAAGAGCGGGGATATCCGCCGCCGGGATGGCCCTGCTGAAGAGGTAGCCCTGTCCCTCAGTGCATCCGTTAGCCTTGAGATATGCCAGCTGCCCGGCGTCCTCGACGCCCTCGGCAGTGGTTGTCAAGCCAAATCCTTTTGCAAGGCCAAGAATCGCGCGGACGATCACCTGGCTGTCTTCGCTCTTGTCGAGGCGCGACACAAAGCTGCGATCAATCTTGATCTTGTCGAGGTGAAATGAGAGCAACTGGCTCAGAGTGGCGTAACCTGTTCCGAAGTCGTCGAGAGCGATGCGCACACCGGCCTCGCGAAGCTGGTCGATCACGATCTGTGCAACGCTGATGTTCTCGACAAGGGCGCTCTCGGTAATTTCAATTTCCAGGCGTCGGGGGCTAAATCCGGTTTGCCCAAGGATCGATAGAAGTCGCAATCCAAGTGTCGGATCGCGCAACTGAACCGGCGAGACGTTAAAGGCGAGTATGAAGCTCGTGGGCCACGCGCCGGCATCGACGCAGGCGCGGCGGAAGAGTCGATCTCCCAGAGCGTTGATGAGGCCGGTTTCCTCCGCAATGGGAATGAACACATCGGGAGCAATGAACCCCAGATCGCCGCTTTCCCAACGCGCCAGCGCTTCAAACCCGATAATGCGATTGCCGTCGAGAGTGACCAAGGGCTGGTAGTGCGGCACAATGCCATCGGATACGATTGCAAGCCGGAGCTCTTGCTCGATCTGGATTCGCCGCTCGACGTGCATGTCCATCTCGGGTTCGAAAAATCGAACCGATGACCGTCCAGCGGCCTTGGCGCGATAGAGTGCGCGGTCCGCTCGCCTCACCAGTTCATCGGCATGAACGCCGTCATTGGGGGCGATGGCGATGCCAATCCCAACACCGAATTCTGCCGTCACATTCTCGATGACAAAGGGCTCGGCAACGGCAGCCGCAATGCGTCGCGCCAGATTTGTGGGATCATCGAGGGACCTGATATTGGGCATGATGATCGTAAACTCGTCCCCTCCGACCCTGGCGAGAAATGCATCCGTCCGCACGATGAGCGAGACCCGGCGAGCAAACTCGCTCAGCGCTTTGTCTCCCACAGCATGGCCGTGGGTGTCGTTGACTACCTTGAACCCATCGAGATCGAGCACGAGAACGGCCGCCTGATGCGTCGTAGTAGCGGTGCTCAGGCATTGTTCAAGCTTTTCCTCGAAGAAGCGGCGGTTCGGCAGCCCCGTCAACGGATCATGGCGGGCAAGATTGCGTGCCTCGGTTTCCGCGGCGATGCGTGATTTGATTTCTCTGGAAAGGTCTCGATAGCGCCGCAATGCGTAAACCGTCAAGGCGATGCTCATCACGACCACGACGAAAATGATGTCGTCGAGTTCCCATTCGGCGTAGTCGATGCCGAGCTGAAACAGCTTGGGGGCAAGATCATAGGTGTGTGCGACAACATAGGACAGAATTGCCGCTCCGAAAAGGACGACGGCGTCTCTCGCTTCGGGACGTCCCCAATCAAACCAAATCGCCGGAACGATGCGTGATAGTTTCAACTTCATGATAACGGAACCTTCGCCGACAGGGGTAGTTCCGTCGGAGGCTTCACTCGTTATCAAAGAGGTTAATTAAACGGCCGATGTTGCGGGCCGATTGTCGGAACTTCACGATGAGTTCCCCAATCCCCACGTTATCTGTATCAAACTTCGACGGTCTCGGCTCGCGCCGGGACCGTTTCTTTGCAGCGTGGATGTTCAGTGAGCTTGCATTGAGTTCGTCTCGACTGCCACGCATCCAACGTATTTGCATTCGGGACACACGAAAGTGTGGAGGTCGAAATCAGGCGGTTCGGGCGTGACGCGGCAGAGTATCATCGGCACTCGACACTTAGGGCGCCGGCTACCCTTGATTTCATTGGCTGTCGCATACGATGCCAGCATGGTGCCAGTCCGACTCCGTCAGATCAGCGCCGCTGCTCAATATTGCTCATTGACCGCGACCCGGTGTGCGCCTCGTCCCAAAAAATTCCCTGCACGGAAGGCGCTGGGCTCCCATGCAGGGTCGAGAAAGTTGGTCGTCTCGGTTCCGTGCCATGCCAATGGTACACGGATGCAATCTAGCGATGTGGCAGCGAACTGTCTGGTCAAAATAGCTCATCGGGCGGCCGCGCACCGCTCTGTGCGCCGATGTCGGGCGATCGAGACTCGGATATTTTGAGCGTGCCGCGACCTTGTCAAGCATGCAAACGTTAGAGACGACTGATCCAGAAGTGGCGCGACGCTGCCGCTACGACCACCATCGCGGCAAAAAACGAACTTGAGAGTAAAAGGATCGCTCGTCACCGGGTTGGTCCGTTCGGTCATGGAGGTCAAATCCAGCAATCCGACGCGCTGGATCCTGGTTGGTGCCCAAAAGCCAACATATATCCATGTCTCGACACGACCAGACCGACTTGCTTAGATATCACAGTGGGCGAATTGCCCAGGCAGGTTGGTGCGCCATGAGCTTTCAACCCGAAGCCGTCCGCGCCTTCGAGCACGCCGGCTGGCAACGTGCCGCTTCGAGCTACGGAAACAGCTTCGCTCATGCGACAGCACCCTTTGTCGCACCGTTGCTGGAAGCCGCCGGAATTTCGCCCGGTCAGCATGTACTCGACGTCGCGTGCGGACCAGGCTATCTCGCTGCTGCCGCCGCGGGACGCGGCGCCACCGCGCACGGGCTGGACTTTTCAGCCGAGATGGTTGGCATTGCCCGCAGCATCCATCCTGACATCGTCGTGACCGAGGGGGATGCGGAGAACCTGCCGTATCCCGACGGCACATTTCATGCGGTCGTATCAGGCTTCGGAATCCATCACGTTCCTCGCCCGGAATTGGCGCTTGCCGAGTGCAAGCGCGTGCTCAAACCGGGTGCGCGCATAGCCTTCACGGTATGGGCCACGCCTGAGGAGAACATCGCCTGGTCACTCGTGTTCGACGCGATCGCCCGGCACGGCAATCGTTCTGCCGCACAGGCCCCGCCGTCGGGAGCGTTGAACCGGATTGATCAATGCGTACGGGCCCTCGAAGCGGCCGATTTTGCCGATGGGTCAGCCGAGATAGTTCGCGCGGAGTGGTTTCTGCCAGATGCGCACGCGTTGATCGCGGCGCTCTCAGCCGGCACGGTGCGAATGGCGGCGCTCATCGGGGCGCAAGAACCATCAGCGCTCGCCGCCATTGCGAGCGACATCGACAGTCAGGCCGAACGTTTCCGCCGCGACCAAAATCTCGCAATTCCCATCGCAGCGGTGCTGGCGTGCGGTCGCAAGACCGTAGACTGACACAGTAGCCGCAGCCGGGCTCGTGAGAGGCCCTGTACTCAGTCAGCGTTTTCGGCGCATGCGAGTTGCACGAGATCGGTGCGGCTCGAAATCGGCGCTAAATTGCTCCACTTTCCCGCAGCGCCGCGATTGCTGCGGCATCGTAACCGAGTTCTCCCAGCACAAGCTCGGTGTGCTCGCCGAGCGTCGGCGGCCGGATAGTGATTTCGCCCGGGGTCAGCGAAAGCTTTACCGCAGCGCGTGCAATCGGCGCGGGGCTCGGCAAGCCCGGATAGTCCAAACTGGTCATAAAGCCCGCGGCGCGAATGTGAGGGTGATCCAGCGCTTGCTGTGGGCTCAAGACAGGTCCAGCCGGTATTTGTGCTGTTCCGAGGATATCAACGGCCTCCTGCGTGGTGCGCTCGGCGCACCACCGCGCCATCCGCTGGCTGATCAGCGGACCGTTCTCGCCACGCTTAAGGTCATCGGAGAAGCGCGTATCCTTCAGCCAATGGTCTTCCTCGCCCATCAACTTCGCCCAGCGAACAAACAGCGGGTGTCCCGTGACTTGACAAAGCACCCAGCCGTCCCTGGTGCGGTAGATATCGGCAGGCGCCGCTGTCTGGCCGAGATTTCCGGTCGGAACGCGGTTGGCCGTGATCACCGCCTGCTCGATCAGGGTCGCGTTTGTGAAAGAGAGTGCGGTTGCCAGTAGCGCGCCTTCGACGATTTGCCCGCGGCCCGACTTGCCGCGCTCGATCAAAGCGGCGAGCGTACCGAAGGCGCAATGCAGCGCGGTGCCGAAGTCGACCCAGTTCACCGCCGCGCGATAAGGCGGATCGCCCGCGCCAGTCATGTAGACCGCACCTGACATGACTTGCCCGACCCCGTCGAAGCCAACCCGACCCGACCATGGCCCCGGTCCGCCGAATGCGGTCGCGGTGGTCAGAATAATGTCGGGCTTGATCGCCTTCAGCGTTTCGTAATCGAGCTTCATCGCTTGCAGTGTCTGCGGCGGCAGGTTGGCGACCACCACGTCCGACCTCGCGACCAGTCGCCGCAGCACCTCTTGCCCTTCTGCCTTCATCGGGTCGAGTGTGATGCATTTCTTGTTGCGATTGATCTGGAGGAACAGCGCGCCTTCGCCGCCCGCGCCCACTGGAGCTACGAAACGGTCTTCGCTGCCGCCGCGTTTCTCCACGCGGATCACCTCCGCGCCGAATTCCGCAAGCAATGTCGCGCAATAGGGCCCCGCGATATAGCGCCCGAAATCGAGCACCCGCACCCCCTCCAGAATTCCACCCATTCGACCGATCCTTTTTCTTCAGGCCGTGCTCCTATGACCGCCGGGAGCATTCCATCGCCTTCAACTAGCCTGGATTTCCTCGCATAGCCCGGTCAAATTCCTCGATGCGCCGGCGGCGTGCATAGGACCCGGAACGGTCAAAGCCGAATAATATGTTTGATCCGGCGCCGCTCCCGCGGCAAATAAGCCCGAATGGACGCCTGAAGGCGGCCGTAGCAGCGGGGATGACATGGCCCAGGATCACATCGAGACGTTGCGCAAGCTACTGGCGGAGAAACGGGGCGTCCTGTTGCCCGGCGCGGCCAACGCGCTGTCCGCGCGTATCATCGCCGATCTCGGCTTCGAGGCCGTCTATCTGACGGGCGCCGGCCTCACCAACATGCATCTCGGTCTGCCCGATCTCGCCTTCATGGACCTGAGCCAGCTGGTCGAGCACACGATGGCGATCCGCGGCGTGGTCGCGCTGCCGCTGATCGTCGATGCCGATACCGGCTTCGGCAATGCATTGAATGTGGGCCGCACGGTCTCGATGCTGGAGCGCGCCGGAGCAAGCGCCATCCAGCTCGAGGATCAGGTGACGCCGAAGCGTTGCGGGCATTTCGACGGACAGGAAGTGATCCCGGCTGCCGAGATGGTCAACAAGGTGAAGGCCGCGGTCGATGCCCGCCGCGACGGCGTCCTCATTCTCGCGCGCACCGATGCGCGGGCAGCCGAAGGTTTCGACGCCGCCATCGATCGCGCGCGTCGTTATATCGAAGCCGGCGCCGACATTACCTTTGTCGAGGCCCCGAAAACGGTCGAAGAGCTGCGGAAAATTCCGCAGCTGCTCGGGGTGCCGCAGCTGCTCAATATGGTCGTCGGCGGCAAGACGCCGATCACCGACCGGGCCGCCGCGGCGGAAATGGGATTCAGCCTCGTCCTCTACGCCAACGCCGCGCTGCAAGGCGCCGTCCAGGGCATGCAGGCGGCGCTCACGGCGTTGCGCGACCACGGTATGCTGGATGAGGCGTCCGGCTTGACCGCGACCTTCGCCGAACGTCAGCGTCTGGTCGACAAGCCTCGATTCGATGCGCTTTCCGATCGCTACGCCACCGCGAAGAGACAATGACAGATATCGCCTGATCCCGAGGAGTATCTCATGATAGGCCGGCTTCTGCTTGCCGCCGTTTCGATTGTTGTCTGCGCCGTCTCGGTGCCGGCGGCGCGCGCGGAGTGGCCTGAGCGTCCGGTCCACTGGATCGTGCCGTTTGGACCTGGCGGGGCAAACGACCTGATCGCGCGTGTCGCCGCCGAGGCGGTCCGCAAGGGGCTTGGGCAGCCGGTCGTGATCGAGAATCGCCCGGGCGCGGGCGCCGTGATCGGCACCGTTGCGGTGGCGAAAGCGGCACCTGACGGCTACACGTTCCTGATCGGTGGCACCGGCGTCATCACCAACAGCATGCTGCTGAAGAATCTCAGCTATGCCGATTCCGATCTGGTGCCGGTCGGCATGATCGCGGTCGCCCCGTCGACCATCGTGGTCAATCCAGCCGTGCCCGCGACCAACATGAAGGAGTTCGTCGCCTGGGCGAAAGCCCAAGGCGAACACGGCGTGACCTGGGCGACGGCCGGCAGCGGAAGCACGCCACATTTCGTTGCCGAGATGGTCAAGGAGGCGAGCGGGATCTCCCTGACCATCGTGCCCTTCCGCAGCGGCAGCGACGGCGTCAATGCGGTGCTGGCGAACACCGCATCCGTGACGTCGGAGGCGAGCATTGTCGTGCTGCCGCAGATTCAGGCCGGCCTGCTCAAGGCGATCGCGACGACCTATACCAGGCGCATCAGCGCCTACCCGTCGCTGCCAACCACGGCCGAGCAGGGCTACCCGAGCGTCGAGATCGGCCATTGGGCCGGACTGCTGGCGCCTCGCGGCACGCCGCAGCCGATCATCGACAAGATGAATGCGGAACTGCAGGCCGCGCTGAAAACGCCAGAGGTCGCTGCAAAGCTGTCGCCGAGCGGGATCGAGCCCGCGGGCGGGTCGGTTGCCGATTTTGCGGCCTTCATCGCCAGAGAGCGCAAGCGCCTCGGCGACATCGCGATCAAGGCCAAAATGATCGAGGAGTAGGCCGCGGATCGCCGGACGAGGTCATTCCGACGCACATGGAAGAGAGCGTGTGTACGTTTGTCGGGTGGAATTGTCTCACCGCGTATTCGCCGGCGCGTGCACCGGCCAGAGATCGGCGCGCCAATGCAGCGCGATTGCCGTCATCGCGATGAGCCCCGAGGCCGCATAGAGCGTGCCGGTCGCCGAATAACCGATGAGATCGATCAGGCTGCCGGCCGCGAGCAACCCGATCGGCAGGCCGTAGATGACCATCATGCGCACCCCCATCACGCGGCCGCGGAGATGCGCGCTCGCGGTACGCATCAGGATCACGGCCGCCGAAATCATCGACATGCTCTGCGCCATGCCGGCGAGGATGAGACAGGCCATCGCCACCGGCATGGTTCTGATCTCCACGAACACCATCAGCATCCCGTACCAGGCGAGCGTTGCGCCGATCAAGAGCCTGGCGATGCGCAAGCCTCCGGCCAAACTGAGCGTGATCGAACCGATCAGCGAACCCACCGCGAAGCTCGCCGACAAATAGCCGAGACCGGTCTGGTCGGTGTGGAAGATTTCGCGCGCCACGTAGGGAAGCAGTCCGTTGGTCAGCGGAAACGCGGTCAGGTTGGCGAGGAACGCAACGCAGAGCGCCGCGCGCATACCGGGACCGCTCCAGGCATAAACAATGCCTTCCTTCAGGTCGCGCAGGAACGCTGAGCCGGACAAGCCGCTCGACGGCTGACCAAGCGAGCCGTGGTGTTGTGCCGGCCGGGTCAAGCACAACATCAGGATGGCGGCCACCAGATAGAGACAGGCGATCACCACGTACACAAAACCAATGCCAAGAGCGGCAAACAGTCCAGCACCGGACAAAGCGCCGGCAATGCGCGCGCTGTCCTGCGTCGTACGCGAAAGGCTGATCGCCCCGATCAGTTGCGCTGAAGGCATGATGTCGGCAAGCAACGCACCGCGCACGCCGAGGTCCGAGGGGCGCACCAGGCCCATGATCGCGACGATGATCATGACATTGAGCGGAGACAGATGGCCGGTCAGCGCGAGCGTCATGGTGGTCGCCGAGAGCGCCGTATAGGCAAAGCGCATCGCGGCCAAAAGATCCCGATGCCCCATTCGGTCCCCGATCATCCCGAATATCGGCGCGATCAGTGTCCCGACATATTGCAGCGATCCGAACACGGTCAGCAGCAGCACCGAGCCGGTCTGAACCATGATGTACCAGCCGAGCACAAGCGTCTCGACCTCGAACGCCCAGGAGGTGAGCAGATCGGAGGGCCATTGAAAGCGGTAGTTGCGGATGTGGAATGGCGCAAGCGCGGAAGTCCGCGCAGTTCCGCTCAAGACGCGATGACGCGTTTCACGGCGTTCCCTGCCTTTTTCTTTGTTCTTCGTCGGAAGCTTCCCGGTTGGGCACCGTACCGTTGACGGTACCTGTGTCAATGGCTTGGCCGACGAGATCAACCGACGATGGGCCGCACGATTGCGGTCCGCGCATGCGCGCGGACTGATGATTCGGGGCTTGATCAATGCGTTTGGTCGATGTCCTCTACGCTGCCATTGCGATCAAGTCGCCGGTCCCGAGAGGCTTACCGTGCAACCCACAGACGACACGCTCGCCCCAACCCGGATCGAAATCTTTCATTACAAGGCCGCCATCAGGGAGCCGATCGTCACCTCGTTCGGCTCGATCCCCGCGCGCAACGCGCTGCTGATCAGGATCGAGGACCGGGACGGGGCGTTTGGATGGGGCGAGGTGTGGGCGAACTTCCCGCCTTCCGGCGCCGAGAGCAAGTTGAGACTGCTCGAGACGGTCGTCTTGCCGATGGCGCACGGGCGCACCTGGGCCAGTCCTGCCGCGGCCTGGACCGACCTGACCCAGCGGATGCGGCGCAACGCCATTCAGAGTGGCGAGCCCGGCCCATTCGCCGCCTGCATTGCCGGCATCGAGGTCGCGCTCTCGGATCTCGCCGCGCGCAAGGCCGGGCTGCCGCTATGGAAAATGCTCGGCCGATCGGCGAAGCCGGAGCCGGTGATGGCGTATGCCAGCAACCTGAACCCCAAGGGTGCGCCCGAATACGTCGACATGTGTCGCGAGCGCGGCTACCGCGCCTTCAAGCTGAAGGTTGCCTTCGACATCAAGAGCGACCTGACAAATGTGCGCGACATCGCTGCCGGCCTCAGGGCAGGCGAGCGATTTATGATCGATGCCAACCAGGGCTGGGACCTCTCCACCGCGCGGCCTGCGGTCGAGGCGTTCAGCCAATTTCCGCTGGATTGGATCGAGGAGCCGATCCCGGCTGACGATCCGCCTGAGCATTGGGCGGAGCTTGCCATGCTTTCTCGCATCCCGCTCGCAGGCGGCGAGAATCTGATTGGTTTTCAGGAGTTCGATGCGGCGATCGCCGCCGGTCACCTCGGCGTGATTCAGCCGGATATCTGCAAGTGGGGCGGGATTTCTTCCAGCGTTGTTGTAGCGCGTCGAGCCATCGCTGCGGGCCGTCGCTACTGCCCGCACTGGCTCAACTCAGGTATCGGCCTGCACGCGGCCGCACATGTGCTGGCCGCCGTCGGCGGTGACGGACTGCTTGAGCATGACGCCATGGAGAACCCTCTTCAGGCTGTGCTTGCCGAACCCTTTCCGCGCCTCGTCGGCGGCCGCTTCGCGCTGACCGACGCGCCAGGGCTTGGTGTCGCGCCCAATCTCGGCGAAGCCAGATCATTTCTGGTTCACCATAGCGAGCATCGAAAATAATCCAGGTGATAGAGGCTCGTCATTCTGAGCCTGGGATCGTCACGCCGCGAGATCGGCGCCGCTCATCATGTCGTACGCCAACAGCTCGGCGCCGGTCTCGCCCGCATCCATGATCCGCTTGCCGATGAGATCGCGCAGCGTCTCGGAGGTGCCGCCGCCGAGCGTGCCGTAGCGCGCGCCGCGATAGAGGCGCGATACCGCGAATTCGTCGGTGAAACCGAATCCGCCGTGCAACTGGATCGCCTCGCTGGTGACCCGGTTGGACATCTCGTTGCAGGTGATCTTGGCCACCGCCGCCATGAAAGGGTCGGGAAACGGATTGGCCGTGATGCAGGCGCGATAGAGGATGCTGCGGGCCGTCTCGATCTCGCGGTACATCTCCGCGAGTTTCCAGCGTATCCCTTGAAAGTCCCCGATCGCCTTTCCGAACACCGTTCGGTCCCTGACATATTTGCGGGCTTCCTCAAAAGCACCCTCGGCCAGCCCAAGCGATATGCTCGGATTGAGGCAGCGCTGGGTGTTGAAGGCATTCAGCAGCTTGCGAAAGCCGTCGTCGCGAATCACGAGATTCTCCAGCGGCAATTCGCAATTGTTGAACTGGATCTCGTGCAGGTTCTCGCCACCCATGGTGTGGTAGGTGCCGGTCACCTCGAAACCCGGTGTGTCCGGCTCCAGCAGAACGCAGCCGATGCCCTCGCGGCCGGGCCTGCCGTCGATCCGCGTGAAGATGACGAACATGCCGGCCTCTCTGGCCCGGCTGATCAGCGTCTTGGTCCCGTTGAGAATGACGCGGTCGCCTTTGATGACGGCGTTGGTGCGATAGTTCGCCACATCAGTGCCGGCGTGCGGCTCGGTCATGCAGACCGCCAGCATGCACTCGCCGGAGACGACTTTTGGCAGAATCCTCTCGCGAATGGCTGATGGCGCATAGGTAGCGATCACACGGGTCTGAACACCGGCCTCGCCGAGGGTGGCCATCGCCGTCACATAACAAGTCTTGGCAATCTCCTCGAGCACCAGCGCCGTATCGAATACCGGCAAGCCAAGGCCGCCATATTCCTCGGGGACCGCCATGCCGAGCACGCCGATATCGGCGAGCTTCTTCATGTTTTCCCAGGGAAAGGTGCCGTCCATATACTTTTGCGCGTTGGCCTTGAACTCCCCCTGAGCGAGGTCGCGCACCGCGGCTACCATTCGCCGCTGCTGTCCGCTGAGTTGGAAATCCATGACTTGTTCCCGAATGCGTGAGAGTAATATCCATGCAGCGTCTGCCACGGGGATCGGCGCCGCCCGTTTGCTTTTTCCTGTGCTATGAAAACAACCTAGCGACAAGCGGAGAGCAGGCAAGGATTTTTCGCTTTCGCCCGGGGAGAAACGCATCATGACCAGGAAGGCAGCCCTGCTTGCCGCGGCGCTTGTACTCGCGTGCCCGGCGGCGCATGCGCAAACCTATCCGGCGAAAGCGATCACGCTGGTGATTCCGTTCGCGGCCGGGGGCTCGAACGACATTGTCGGCCGTGCCATCGGCAAGAAGCTGACGGAAGTGTGGGGGCAGCCGGTGGTGGTCGAGAACCGTTCCGGCGCCGGCGGCCTGATCGGCTCTGCCGACGTCGCGGCTGCCGCGCCCGACGGTTACACGCTGCTGCTGATATCGTCGACATTCACGATCAACCCCGCGATCCGCAAGCGCATGCCGTTCGACACGACAAAGGATTTCACGCCGGTCGCCTTCATCGCGCACTCGCCGCTGCTGTTCGTCGCCTCAAAAGATCTCCCGGTAAAATCCGCAAAGGATCTGCTCGCGCTGGCCAGGAGCAAACCGGGCCAGATCACCTATGCTTCCGCCGGTCCCGGCAGCATCAACCAGATCGCGGCCGAACTGATCGCGCTTTCGGCCGGCATCAAGCTGACGCACGTTCCCTACCGCGGCGGCGCGCCGGCGCTGAACGACCTCATTGGCGGCCATGTCGACGTCTACGTCTCGAGCCTGCCGCAGGTGCTGCAGCTTGCCCAGAACGGCCAGGCCCGCGCGCTCGCGGTGACCAGCGTCAAGCGAACGGCGCTGCTGCCTGATGTGCCGACGCTGGACGAGGCCGGCATTTCAGGCTTCGACCTATCGTCCTGGTGGGGCATCGTCGGCCCGGCGGGGATGCCCGCTGATGTCGTCAATGCGCTCAACTCCGAGATCGGCAAGATGCTGAACTCGCCTGAGCTCAGCACGTTTCTGTCAAATGAGGGCGCCGAAACCGAAGCCATGACCCCGCGGCAATTCGGAGACCTGATGCGTCTGGAAACCGAGCGCTGGACCAAGGTCGCGCGCGAGGCGAATATTTCGATCGATTAACGCCAGGGCGGTGCACGCATTCGGACATCCGCTCCAGTCAGTTTCGCATTGCAGCTCCTGTTGCGCCCGGTATGCGATTGTCGAATACTGGCCGCGCGACGACCCGGCAGCAAAGAGAATGCGCCGCCGCTTATGATGACGGCGCGCCGGCGGATCACCGGGCTGACGTCCAGGGAGGAAGACCGATGTTATTCTACCGAGGCATGACCTGCGAGAACGTGACCATCGAAGGCGACAAGGGAACCCCGATTACCGCTTATGTGGCCAAGCCGTCCGGTCCGGGCCCGTTTCCGGGCGTGGTGCTGGTCCACCATCTGCCGGGCTGGAGCGAGTTCTACATCGAGACGACGCGACGCTTTGCCCATCATGGCTATCTTGCGATCTGCGCCAACCTCTATGAGCGCGCGGGCGAGGGCAACCCGGACGACGTCGCCGCCAAGGTGCGCGCCGACGGCGGCATTCCCGACGCCCAGATGGTCGGCGATACCGCGGCCGCGGTGAAGTGGATGCGCGCGCAGGGAAATCACAACGGCAAGGTCGGCATTTTCGGCTCCTGTTCCGGCGGACGGCACGCTTTCATCTATGCCTGCCAGAAGAAAGACGTCGACGCCTGCGCCGAGCTGTGGGGCGGCCGCGTGGTGATGGGCAAGGAGGAGCTCAACGCCAAGACGCCGGTCGCGCCGATCGACATGACGAAGGATCTCTCTTGCCCGCTGATCGGCATCTTCGGCAATGACGACCGCGCGCCGAGTCCCGAGCAGGTGAACCAGCACGAGGCCGAGCTGAAGAAGCACGGCAAGAGCCACGAATTCCACCGCTACGACGGGGCCGGCCACGGCATCTGGTATTGGCACCGGCCGCTCTACCGGCCCGAGGCGGCGATGGATGGCTGGAGCAAGGTGCTTGCCTTCTTCGGCACGCATCTGGCGAAATAGGAGGATGCTGACATGTGCACGTCCATTATCGAGATCGCGCGCGCGGAAGGCATGGCCAAGCGCGGGGACGGCTGGTTCCCGCTGTCGCTGGCGGTGGTCGCCTACGACCACGCGCGCCATGCGCCGCTCGGCGACGTCATCACGCTCGACTTCATCAACACGGCCCTCGAACCCGGCGCGCGGGCCGGGATCGAGCTGACGCTGGAGACAGCCAAGGAGTTGCGCGCTGCGCTGGACCGGGCGATTACGGCTGCCGAGTTCGAGGAGGCGGAAGTGAGGGGCAAGGGCGCCGTGCCCAGCCTCGCTCGGGTCGCGTGACGCGCGAGCCGAGTCGCCGTCAGTCGATCAGGTAGATCGGGCTCGACCACGCTTGATGACCATCCGCCTGCGTTACACGCACATAGACCGGCAAATCGGCGCCGCCGGTGAATGTCGCGTGATGCTCAAGCGTGAGCCGCCGGCTCCAGTCGGTTTCAGGCAACCGATAGACGCTGAGTTTGCGGCCAAGCCCGCCACCGTCGAAGGCCATCGTTCCGTCGCCGAGTTGACCGAGGTTCACCTCAGCCGACACGACGTTGGTCTCGATCCGCAGCAAACCGGCATTCGCTTGATCAAGCCAGAGGTCGATGCCGGCAAGATTTCCTGTTGTCACCGAGGTCCATGCCAGCGACGTGCCCGGAATGACGTCCTGCACCTGGCGTTCGGGATTGAGAAAATTGACCGGCGAAAACCGGATGATGCGGTTGCCGGTGATGGCGAGTTTGCCCTGCCACACGGTTTCCCGCCCGCGCCCGCGATATTCCGCGCCCTGCCACAGCACGCGCACCCGGCGGCCGAGATCGGCGGCCGCAAACGGACGGGCCGATTGGACGACTTGCGTGCCGTGAAACACATCTATCCGCTCGAGCGGCGCCGTTCCGATGGCCTCGACTGAAAGCTTCATCGGCACCGACATCGGCCGGATGATGTCCCCCATCATGGCTTCGCGTACCGGAAATTCCTTCGCCGGGCCGAGCTTCGGATCTTCCGAGAAACCCGTGACATCCTGCTCGAACGTGGCAGGCATCCGACCACCGAGATTGCTCCAAGCAACCCCCACGTCACGATAAGTGCCACGACCGAGAGCGCGACTGTGATGTACGGGCTCGTCGTATCGACCCCTACCAGCCACACCGGGAACGTCGGCGTGTCCGGGAGGACGAGGCTCGCGATCGCGAACTCGCCGAGCGACAGCGCAACGGTGAGGAACGCCGCGGCGAGGATGCCGGTCCGCAGGTTCGGGAAGAGGACGCGGAAAAACAGCGTGGTCCAGCG